>Ga0126342_10002045_pt1 | contig 30504 bp, 26 predicted proteins | sample Cyp1metagenome_FD_92528 | JGI IMG/M metagenome (GOLD analysis project Ga0126342, IMG submission 92528) | Coral microbial communities from Lord Howe Island, Old Settlement Bay, Australia - Cyphastrea 1 metagenome | ecosystem: Host-associated > Invertebrates > Cnidaria > Coral ...
ATGAACATATGCTGATAGGCTTCAGTGCCACATTAACTGTTGCGCGTCAGGACCCAAGTCAACACTGAGTGGCACACTGTGCATCCATGAAAGATGTCTTCGATTCCAGTGTGCTTCAAAGCATTTCAAAGCATTTCAAAGCATTTGGGGCATGATGCCCAATCTCCAATGATTCCAATGCATATGCAACAGATCTGCCTCAAGCATATCGGCAGGCGTGCTGTCCGAATGCCTTTTGATCTTGTCGATTGCATGAGGAGCAGTATGTTGGTGTCAGCCACTGCTCCCATCGCTATTTCTCTTCTTAACACTATTCACTATTTCAACAATTGTTGATTGGCATCGCTCGCATTGGTTCGAGTGCTTACTTTCATGCTATCATGCTAGGTTGGCTCTGGTACCGCCATGGTCATCCATGGTCTACAGGGATGGGCCATAAAGATCCGTTGAACTTTCCTGGAGCCAATGGCTAGAGGCGAAAGTGCTGAAGGACAGGCGAAGTGCGAAGGCTCGTTACAGCAAGTGGTCATACGTTGTGCCCTGGCGCAGTGATAATGATCCATGTTCCATTCTTTTGACTTGGCCAATGAAAAACCGAAGCCAATGACAATGGTCAGAGTCGGCCAGAGGGTCTTGCACAGTTCTCAGAAATTAATACAAATGAGTCAAACGAGATTAAATCAGGCCAGAACTGGGCTTGACTTGGCACAGGTCCTTGGTGGAGGAAGCTTGGTTTCTACAAGCATGCGAGCACTCCAACCAGCACGGTTTCGAGGGAGTCATAGAATGCATCTAAAATATGGAGACATGACGAGAGAAATAAACGTATCTGCAAATTATCTGGAGAATCGCGAGATGCTGTACTTGGAAGCTTGCCACAATCGCCTCTATCCCATCCGCAAACCTTGAGACAAATGGAATCAGCGCATGTCATTGGAGACATGTCAATGTGCAGTGGCCAAACATGTGGATTGACAATCTTACAACAAATCACTACTTGGGAAATGAATCAGTATCGCCACTGCCGGACAGAAACTACCTGATTTTGTTTGAATACAGAACATAAAATGACACAAAAACTCAGACTCCATGGAATGAAAAAAACATGGAATGAAAAAACATGGGGAAACAACATGCAGTCCGGAAATGTTGCCATGCAGCTTCGTTGTTGCAGATATCGTCACAAAAGCCTGAACAAGAAATGGAAGCATGGTCCAGGCTTGTCAAAGGTGCGATGACATCACAGTAGGCGCACCATCACCCAGCCAAGCAGTTCGGCACTCGCAGCCTCATCTCTAGTCTTGTGCCCAGCTCTCACAATGTGATGGGATTCTGCGACCTCTAAGCTGAGGCAGCTGCCAGCAGGTGCTGGGACGGGTGATGTTTCCTTAAGCGAAAGGCAATTGGAATCACCTCAACTAGAGAAACACTTGTAGTGTGAAAGGCTGCCGTCCTATGGCCTTATTATCCCTACTTCTCATTGATGCATCACTTTAAACCGTCGCCTCCGCAACTCCTGTAGTGCTGGCATCCATGTCGGACCTGACTGAATCCAGAGCGAGAAGTCGCTGCGAGTTTCAGAGCAAATAAATGCAGTGCCCAAGTGCCATGTCCCATTCCAAACCTGGAAGGGTGAGCAGTCGTTTGGAGAATGTTTCCTGGCATCAGACTCACTTGATTCACTTGATCGGCAATGAGAAAATGCTGCTTCTATCTGTTATTCATTGTTACTCAGCGTATCCAGCGTATCCAGTGCCTGAATTTTTGGGGTCACCTCAGAGTTTCCAGTGGCAAAGATTGAGTGAAGGCAAGTTGACTTGCTGTACTACGCACCTCCAGATCCAGTAGGGTTTGAAGAACCTAAGCCAAATAACTTGTCCAATAGCTGCTTTCACACTCCCACTGCAGAATACTAAAGCTGTCACGTGCCAGTTCGTTTACCTCTTCCTCTCCCTCATCCTCATCAAACTTATAAAAATTACCAGTGCTGATTGATTGAATTGGCCAGTTTGCCGCCCACGCCCACTATCGCCTTCTGCCGTTCTGCCAAATAACACAAAGAAGTTCGCAAAACCTGATCCCTGCGATGGCTTAGCGGCTTAGTGCAATTGAGCTACCTCCATCGGGAAGATCAGTTGGTGGCTCCTCACCTGGATCATCGGCATTCCCACAACTGCAACAAGTGCAAAGCACGGTGGAGAAGTCTGCAAAAAACAGCGAGAACCAAGTCTTGCCCGAAGGGCTCGACATTTTGAAAGCTCACTGATCCTATTCTGATCCTCATGGTTGATCCTCAAAATGCTGACCTAATGCCCCATCCCAAAAGGCTCAACAATGTGCACTCTGGTCTGGTGGCTTTTGAAGAAAAGTGCCAACATTGCCAACAAATTCGAATGTTCTAATACTAATATAATTTAATGTTCTAATATGTTCTAATCCTCCCAAGCTGCTTGGCTGCTTGGAGTCTCACCCCAAGCATGGCCACGAATTTTGAAGGCAGAAGACAAACTGCTCAATGGTGGCACCTGAGGAAAAAAACAGCGGTGGTAAAAGTCACCTCCTATAAAACATCACAAGGCCTTGCTATCAGCGTATTGATTAAGCGTTGAGCATTCCCCTCTATAATTGTGACTCTTTCATGCTGAGTCTCCCACTTGTGATGTCTTGTGCTGGACAATCTCAAAAACATGAATCCCATCGCTCCACCCGGTTGCCTCAAAATGACGAGCCTCTCTCAAAAACACACAAAAAAAATAACAAAAAAAAGGAAAACGCATGCAACGCTCGAGACATGTTTTCAAACACCTTCAAAACCGGTGGCCTCTAGAAGCGGTGACGGGTGGAGGGCCTGACGAACAAGGCGTCAGTCCCACTTTTTCAAACTTATGAATTATGCAAACAGTTGCACATGTAACTTCACAAAAATGCGCATACTGGACACCATATTCTATACTAATGCAGGGTAATACACCAGTCACCAATTACTGTACAGCAATTACATGCAATTACTGTATATGGCTGCATATGGCTGCATATGGCTGCACCACTATCGCATGCTGAGGCTCTGGCCATCAGTTCCAAGTACTTTGGGTCCCCTGCGTTTCACAATGTCTAAAACAGTGTTTCACAGGCATTGGCTGAAAGAGTAGAACAGTTCCCGCCCAGTTTGGCCTTGCCTGGGTCTATTCGAGAGGTGTGGACACGAACCTGAGTTATGACAGTTATGATGAATCATGATGAATCATGCAGAATATCACACATCAAGCCGATGAGAGCGGATGAGACGTTTGAATTGAGTCTGCTCTCCAGTAATCTTGGCTCTTGACAGCCATAAAGAAGTCCCACCTGAAGCAACGAATGCCCAAGCGCGGTGGTTCCAAGCAACGGCCCGGAACTCATAAACGGTGTCAGTATGTGCTAGCATGCGCCAGCGAGGCAGTGTTGCCTGTAACCGCTGTCAATGGCGGCAGCTTGTAGGACTCCGCCGTACGGAGTCACCAGCGGGCCCTGACACTGCATCAGTTATATCGAGCTGACGCATCAAGGGCAAGATCCATCAGGTTCCTTTTCAAGTGCATCCATCATCTTCAATCCCCATTCCAAAAAGTCTTGACATTTCTCAAGGATTTTGAAGCCTCCGAACTCTTCTGCAGCGTAAAATGCTGGAGCGGATAGTTCCGCCACAGCACATCGCGCATGAGGAGCATCTGTCGCCAAGTGGCAGGGTACCGCAACAATATCAGCAGCATCATGCCAAGGACTCAAAGACTATGACAGGTCAAAGAGCCTGAGGTCGAGACTGACACTTGTATCTCTTGGAGAGGCACTTGAAGAGCCGCAGCCAGCGCCCTCGTTAGTGTCACTAAGTGTTTACTCGTCGGCTGTTCAAGCCCCACTCATTCCACAAGCATTTCAAGCCAGAGCTTGTGGCGGCTAAAGTGCCGCTAAAGGTTAGACGATGAGTTGTTTGCTTCCTTGAACAACTTACAGGCCAATGATCACGAGTGGTTCAACCTTTCAAATCACTGGGTGAAGGCAGAGTGAATGTATTTCAAGATCATCTACCTTCGTCCGCTTGAGAATGGTAAAGCTGTTTTGCACTCAGCCTGGAAATACCTGTTCTTGCAAGCGTCCCACATTCATGCGTCTTGGACCCCCTGCACCCACAAGCGGCCAGCAAGTTCCACCCCCTCAATGCAGCTTGGCGTTGGTCTTCAAATGTCTGCATTTTATGCGTTGTTGCAGTGCTGGTTTCTCTCAAGGAGTACCTGTGGCTTAGAGTCTGGCACCATCTGCAGCACAACTCGTGCAGGGAGAGTGCAACCTGCGTTTTTTTTATTGCATAATTACTGCAGTTTCACATGCACAGAAAGTATATGATCATTCCATCTTTGGAAGAATACTACGACTTTCTTGCCGAGAACCTGGCGTCAGGGCCTAAGAATCAGACAGCTAAAATGAGAATAACATGCCATGAAAACAAACATGTTAAGGAAGACAAACCGTCTGCTGTTTTTTGCTCAAGGGCAAATTTGCAGGTTGAAACAAGACAAATAGCAAGACATATTGCTCAAGTCTCTTGTCGAATTTGAGGTCTGCACTATTTCCCTGGCCTCAGTCTCTCTCAGGCACTCAATATTTTAGGCGCGTGGTATTCAACATTTCCCATGCAAGTCTCTTTGCTCCCTCTATCTCCCTCCCCGTGCGAAACCACGCAAAAAATGCTGAAGGATTGAAGGATGGCAAAGCCAGAACTCGGGAGATTTGACAATTTTTGGAGAGGGCTGCGTTCATTGCATTCACGGCTTACAACTTGCAAAATTTAGCCAAGCAGCTTGGCCAGGAAGCTCTGGATTCACGCAACTGCCGAACGCCTTCTGGTCATTGCTACTGACTGCTTCAACACTCGTCTAAGGAGCTGCACAGGTGGCAAGAGGGAACTAGGGAAGTACAAGTGATAAATTCCAAGAGAAGAGGCACAAGAAAACTCATAGCGCAAGAGATGTAAAAAAATAGAAATGAAAAGTAGTTCGCCCTCTCTTTGGCATCGTTTGATTGAGACGGCCATGTCTCGAGAAATTGAAAAAATGCATCCGCCTTTTCAGATCCCTGGGGGCAGTCCGTGTAGATACACCTGCGAGCCATCCGTAAGATCCGTAAGATCCGTCAGCAAGTGAAACATACTGAAATAGAGCCAACTGAGTCAACTGAGTCAACTGAGTCAACTGAGTCAACTGAGTCAACTTGCCAATCCCGGCCACACAAACCATCAGAAGCAGCTAGGTGTCCCACTGTGGCACGTGCGGCTCAACACCATGGTCCCTAAAGAGGTCGAGATGTCCTCAGTCAACATGAAGACGACATCTATCATGAGGCAGGGTTTCTGCGAATATTTGAGGTTCCAACCACCTAGAAGCATGCACTCTCTTGCCTCGCGTGGACTTTAAGATCCAAAGACGAGTGGTGAGACGAGCAGGGCATACGCATCATGTTCGGATGCATTCGGATGCTGTGTCCGATGTGGGCATTTTGTCTGGCGCTATGTTGCTGAGGCCGCGGGAGCAGTTTGTGATAGCTGATGCAAGTTGATCCATGCGATCCATGCGATCCATGCGAACGTTACAACTTTGAAAGACCTATCTCTTTATTCTCTTTGCCTGCTGTAGTGCCGTGGAGCTTGGCGTGTTTGTGGCTGCCAATGCCTTCAACCAACTCGAACGAATTTGATCAAAGCCCTGAGAAACTCCAGAACTTCCTGCTTTCCACAAGTGCAAATGCACCTGGGCAAAGAGAAGCCAAACAAGGCTTGCATGGAGGAATCGCAACCTGTCTCCCGTCCAGGCACAAATCAAATCAGGGCTTCATGGTATATTAAATATATGTCTGGCGAAGAAACGGAGCAAACAACATCAAAAAAATGCCAAATAGCATGGAACATGCTATCGGAACAGAATAGTATGGGATTGCTTTCGAAGCTGATGGGGGAAATATGTATATATACATATACATATACATATATACATATACATATACATAGGCACATAAGTCAGCAAAAGGATGCTGGTCATATTTCATTCCCGCATCACAACAGCCGGTTTTAAGGTCTTATTTGAAGGCAAATGTTGCATTGGGAGAGAGTGGGAGAGCACTACACCGTGGTCAAAGGACGTCGAAATCAAAGCACAAGATTGCCTGCCTCAAGCCGCCAGCCATTCTGACCATCACCTTTCCATCGCTGGATTGTTAAGACCTTGGCTTTTCCGCATCATCACAATCAATTTGCAAAGCTCGGCTTTGTCTGGCACGATGTCTGTATAGACAGGTATGACATGAATTTACGAGGCCGTGGCACGATGGTCCTAGCTCGTCAAGGCGGCTACAAGCCCCTGGTGAGCCCTGACTCGAGATTGAAACCTGTTTCTATCATATGAATTCAAATGATGCGTTTTATGCCTCTTTCTCTCTCTCTCTCTCTCTTTCTCTCTCTCTCTCTCTCTCTCTATGTCTTTGGTCTTCAGCTTTTTGTGGCAGTCCCAAAGGGCGCACACGGACGCGCGCAAAGGGGGCACTTTCAAGAGCCGGTCTGAGAAGCCGGTTCCAATAAGCACGTCCAGCATTGTCAACAGTGGCATTGAGTTTTATATACATGTCTTTGCTGGATCTTGCTGGACATGCTTGGTAGTTAAAGTCTTTTCATTTTTATTAAAGTTCCAACTTCCAACCTGCTGTGCCCTGCGCCAACATAAATGTAGTTTTCAAAAGAGATAACGTAGACAGGTGGCAAAACCTGGATATCTGGAGGGCAAACAGGCTTGGCACAGGCCAGAATTGCTTTGACGCAGTCAAATGCGCTCTGCGTCTCGAAAACAGGCCTACATCCTATATACATCTCAACCAAATAATATGTTCAGTCCACGGAAGCAACAGAGCTGGATGGTTTCTGCGTCATTTCCGCAGCCGGGCAGCTCACAGCGTTAAAGCCTGTGGATGCGCCCAATAAACATCTTACCGGAATCCATGCCCCACCACATCAGTTCCGGCCTTTCCTTGCTGGTGAAGGAACGCACGCAAAACCACTCTCCAACTGCTCCTGACATGATGGGCATGATAGGAATGAGAACGACCTTTGCCGGTGCGGGTCGATCAGCCACGTTAGCTGAAATCCAAGAATTGGGTCCGAGCCGTGTGGGGTAAACCGAGCAAAAATGCAGTCCTTACGCACGGAGAGGACGGTATTCCGACACCTTTTGTCTGAGGATCATTTTTGCCTGCAGCTGCATGAAATGGTATGAGATGCCAGAGTCAACTTGACTTCCCTTACATGTCACAAGCGCGAGGTGCTCTCAAACAGACCGTCTGCCAGTGGAATCTGAAAACGACAGAATCTGGTTTACAGTATCTGCCTGCCCAAGATTATGCAAAGGCGGAGATTGTACAGATAGCAAGCCAGACCTTGGCAGCACCTTCCTCGGTGCCGTAAATGTTGGCCATACCTCAGCAAGGACGTTCCTCTCAGTGGGCAACATGCGTCTGGCAAAGGTCTTCCTGATTTTTCAACACCAAGGAGCTCCAGCCAAAGCTCTTTGTGCTTTGATCCTGCCCGTCCATTGTGCTCAATACTATCTCAGACTAAACTATTGCCTCTCTTGGCAGAGAAACTGAACATACTTCCTGCGGCAATGTGATCTCCATACGAAACTTGCCAGGGTGGCAATCTGGATGGATACCCCAGCGGCAGCATTGATGGCGGCGAGCGCCTGGCTACTCAGCAAACACCAGATACCAATCAACACGAGAAATGTTTATTTGAAAAGCGATATATTATATATATATAATTTACATATCTATATACATTATTTAGTCATCTATTTATAGTTGTGTTTATGTATTTATGTATTTACTTATTTAATTATACATTTATTCATTTAGGTAGTACATATATAATATATATATATCAAATGATTCTGCCAGTGACAAGTGACAAGCCGGAATACGATCAGGCCTGGCCACCCTTGCCAATGAGGTACGCAACACATTTTTGTTCAATGACTTCCTGGCAAGCAGTGGACCACATGAGTATGTCAAGAGTCTCCTTGAATCTCCTTGATAAACTTCCAGCAATTCAAGACAGGGGCACAGTTCCAGTGGGAAGATCGGGTGGACCTCTAGGGATCTGCCCTGATCGTTGCAATTCACACACAACAAAGTCACAATGCAATGCGGCTTGATCTTAGCGCCTGTAGACCGGATGGCCTGAAACACAAAAACCAAAATCCGTGCAGTAACTCCAACCACTGCTACGGCTCAAAATGGCTGAAAATTGGCACAGGAATCTCAGGGATCTCCAGCTGTGCCTCCAAACCAGCCTGTTCTACCTGGCATGTCAACCGCTTTGCCCACGTGGTTACATTTATTCCAATCCCGCACACCATCCCCTCGTTTGCGGCTACACTTTGTCAGAGGCCCTCCCACTCCCCAATAAGGAAAACTCGCTCTTAGCACAACTTGCCGACTGGCTGGAGTCAGAATTTGCATCTGTGAAAGCACGATCAAACACATGCATGTGTAGGGGCCGCAGCACAGAGAGATGTAAAGACTGAACCTTTTGTTTTGCTATCTTTCTACCATTGCATATTTCAAAGTACTATAATGTACCATATACTAACATACAATTTATATGCAACTTTATATATGGATATTATATGTATCATATGTACGTAACTATATACTTTTTTTGGAGTGTGCAGGTTCTGTCACCAGAACATGGACCGCAGGATCCCATCGAAGCGCCTGCTGCGCTCGGAAGACAGCGGCAGCAAGCGCCTCAGGCGTGGCCTGGAAAGTGGGGCTGGAAATTCGTCGAAGGCCGAAGGACTTATCAAAACAGAAACGGATAGAAACCGTTAAAAAATGCTAAAAATATGGAAGAATGCTGAGAATGCTACTGCTAAGAATGTTCAAAATTCAAAAGTATTTGAAATCTTGCCACTTCCCTTCTGTCGTTTCACCAAGATTGATACATGCAAATACATTCAGGGTTCACAAAGGTTAACATGGGTTAACAGCATGGTTTAACCATGTTTTGCCTCCGGAATTCCAAAGCGGTTCACTGGAACTGGTGCAGCTCCTCCTGCAAGGCTATCCATGTTGAACTGCTGAACATCCAAGCTATGCCGATCATCAAACAGCTCATGACTGAGTCACCTCCTGGTGCAGCCGGAACTGGCAGCATTGGTGCTGCCTTGGCTCTTGAAGTCTACTTGCTACTCTGATGGGAAATTCCCTCAGCGTAATTTCATGTACAGTAGTCTCTGTCATACTGCTCAAATTTCTATCTCTCACCAGTACATCCCATGGTTGTGATCAAGAAGTCCGAAGCAGACCTCCAAAATACTCATTCAGTGACAAGTATGGCTTGGCCCAGCACTGCTCCGGGCGGCAGGGCCGGCCTTGACAACTCACTGATCAACATCTGCAGCTGTCAGCAGCAGTTTCTCCGTTCAAAAAGTCGCAGTCACAGCCTCGATGGGGCAGCTTGGGCTGTAAAGGATGAAGGTGCTGGCGCGGGTGGCGCCTGCCACATTTATGGCCAAGGCAGGGGCACAAACTCACAAAGACATACAAAGACTACAAAGTATAACGAAGTACAGTTCGAGCAGAGAAGAGTCTTTACTATACTGAATTTACAGCTCAAGCAGTGCTGTCCAAACCTCTTCATTATCCCAGCCACCACTGCCGCGTTTACCTGGCAGGTTCACAATTCCAAGTTTCCCGTTTTTGAGGAGGAACTACTGACTTTTTGCCCCATCTCAGCAGCTGACGATTTCTTCTCGGAGTCTTGCTCCGGCTCTTGCGGCGAGGGCCTTTCGATGTGGAAGCTGTCGCACAACATGCTGATGAGGCAGCGAGGCTGGATGATGCTTCATCTGTTTTTCCTGTGCATTCCTTGCGCCATCTTGCGGCTCAGCATTGCAAAAATTGCTGAAGAGCTGAGTCTGTGACTCTTCCGCCTCTCTTCTTGTGCAAAATGTCTTTGTGGCTCTGGAGGTCCATCATGCCTGGCAAGAAGCACACAATGCCAGGAAGTCTCCTCTGAAGCCCTCCATTGCAACCAACGCTACACACCACTTAAGCACTTAAGCTAGTTCGTTCAACTGGTCGGGGAGGCGGGATCTGTTCTTGCACAGTTAGCTCCGGCCTTTGTCAACAACTGGCAGCTGGGCAGCTCGACTCAGAGCGCAATTGTTATCCAAGGTCTGGACAGCCAAAGCTTGACGGGCGGTTTCATCTGTGGATTTAAAGGATCGGGATGCCAAGTCCTGGCCAACGCACCCAACATTTAAAATCTTCCTTCAAGGGTGGTCAAGACTTGTTGCATAGATGGCATGGCACTGCCTGCCATGTCCGCCTTCGCCCTTGGAGACGGTTTCTGAATGCTCATCTTGACAACATTCACAATGTGAATTTCATATGGAAACCTCTGTGCCACAGATTCATCGTAAGGCTCATGCAGATTCAAAACCAACAGGTCGTCGGTCATTTGGATCTGGCCTCGGCTGACTGAAGTCTTACGTCGCAGCGTCACAGTGCCAAGGTCGATTTCTTTGTAGCACCAGCTTTACCATCACCATTTGCCCAGAGGAGCCAACTGCATGTGTGGAGCTGCTGCCTTTGCAGTAGCTGCATCCCGGGCAGCATCCCGAGACGTCTCAGCGACCTCGGGTTAAAGATTATTCAAAATGATTCAAGTAGGTTTCCATAGCGTTCCAGACTTGTTTGGAAAGAATTGCATCACAATGTGTCACAGTACAACGCATTACAACGTACTATCTCAGCGATCTACTCTCCCTGCAGCCATTGCAAATGCTGCTGCTGCTGCACTTGCTGCTGCCTTGCGAGCAGCCACCTGGCGCAGTTGGTGAGCTGCGCATGCCCGAATCATCATGGCAAATCGAACTGCGTCTCAAGATTTCATGGACGCTTCAGTGGCAAGCAGTGGACATGCATAGAAGCAACAAACACCAAGAAGTAAAGTGAGCCCACATAGAGTAGGTGACTATAGGCAAAATCAAAGGCCAGATGGAACACAAAACATCGCCCACCAGTGCCCACCTCTTACCTGATTGACCAATGGCTGAACCGCTAGAAATGGCTTAGGAACGGCTAAGGACATCTAAGGACTATAAACATGGTTGAAACATTTACCAATCTCAGAGAAGTTTGAGAACTTTCGAAGTGAGCTTGGCGGCTCTGGCAGCTCTGGCGGCTCTGGCCTTGGCAGGATCCTCGGGCGGCGCCTGTTGAGCTGATGGCCGAAAGAGACCTTGCCTCAGAAACTTGGCCGATCTCGGCCGATCTCGACCACTTGAAGGGTTCGACGATGTGACATGTTGAATGCTTGACATGTGCAATGCTGAGCCAGCTGCTTGGCGCCCTTGGTCCAGTCGCATGCCAATAATAAAATCTCACGAAAATGACTTGCACAGGCAGCACAAGCAGCCTAACAGTTATAACTTAAAACCCGAAACTTCATTTGTGTAGGCCATTGCCATCATGCTTTCAGTCCCTGACGCCAGATCCAGGCACGCCGGAGAGCATCCTCGGAACACATCTCACGCTTACACTGGTCTTCCTGTGGTGACTTTGCGCTGAAACCAGGTCGAGCAAACAAATGCTGCTCGTTGCAGACTTTGACTATCTGAGCATGTGACAGTTTGCCCTCCTTAGAACGGGAGGGAAAGAAAACACGAAACAAGACGTTCTTGGAGAGGTTTTAGTCTGAATAATTTCCAGACATAAAATGCTAAGACATTTGCTGCCCCAGGCTGCCCCTGCACAAAGGAGTAAAGAAGTCAACTCACTGCGAAACGGTGACATCGCTTTGAATGCCAGGTCAATGGCAAACACGAGCGCTGCCAAACTGTCCTCCTTCGGCGGCTGTCCGGAAGGGGGTCGGCGTCCTGTATTTCACAACTGGGAGTTGCAACAAACAGCTGATTGAAATTTGCATGCTCATCAAAGTGCAGGTCACATGGACTCGAAGCATGGATTCAACGCGACCATGAGAGGGAAGACCACTAGGGCCAACACGGTTGGCGCTACCCGAGCGCTCCCGCCTCGAACAAAGATTCTAGTTTTGTAGATTAAGGCTTATGAAAAGACCATGTCATGACTCATGACTGGCTACAAATCAAATCAGTGCCCTCATTATGCCATTATGCCTCCTTTCCTTCCAGGACAGAGGAGCTCGCATGGCCTTCCATTTCTCGAGCGAGAACGACCACGTGGTGGCGACTGACCTTTCGACCTTTGGCTTGAATGTGCAGGCCATTTGGGCAGAGAGTGTGCAGCAATACAAGGCACAAATGGTACGGTGTTTGGACACAATGCACTGCAAAGCTGTGGAAAGTGGCTCAGTGGCAGCGGCTGCCGATTTATTTTCCGATCACCGAATCTGTACTGTTGGGTCAACCGGTCTCCGAATGCCGGTCCATCACAAAAATGCATGGAACTTGATGTCCATCCGACACACGGTCACCATATGCTGCCATATGGAACTATTCTGAGGTTTGTTGCTGGCTTGTTCGGTTTGTTGTTCTAATAACTATAAATCAGTTGTGGTCAACACACGAAGTCAGGAGGCGGACATGGCAGCATCGGGATGGTCACAATTGAGTCACAATGCCAGCAGAGGCAGGCACGTAAGACGGCACGTAAGACGGCATGTAAGGTCTCTGACGGATATAGCTGCAGCTACATAATTATCTAAAAGCATCTGTATGCACACCTGGAACGGATGGATGTTGATATCATGGATCCGCAAGCATTCAGGCAAGGAAGAGTTCCAGTCCTTGGCTGCATGGGAAAAACTGAGATCTGCTGAATCGAAATATATCGAAATACTGTTTTGACAAGAAGCATGCCACGTGGCTTTCATATCTAAATCATATCTAAATCATGTCCAAAAACACATGAATCATCAGCATATCATCAGCCGGAGCGGCGGAGGCCACCTGAGGCGTACTTGTCCAAGGTGAATTTTAGATAAAGACCTTGAGCACGCAGCTGAATCTAACGTAACCTAAGCTAATGATGAATGTTGCTGGCCTTTCTCATGACACTATATTCAGCTCACACCCTGCCACAAACTCAGCGAACGGCAATCATCACGTTTGTGCCTTTCCTTGGTTCAAGGCCAACTGTGGTCAAGGGTGAAAATGAGCTGATATGACCTGCTTCAACTTACGTGATTTGGCCTTGCTAGTCTCCAGGGTTTGGCCCTGCTCATCCCCAATGAAGGGCTAAGGATCGTAGAGATGCCCAATCAATTGAGCGTTCCCAAGCGAAGGCTGCACTTCTGACGCCGCCCCAAGGATATGCTGTGATGATTGTGATGGCCCTGGAGACAAAGCAAGAGTGGCGGAGCTGGTAGAAAAAAAACAAAAGCATACAAAAGCCGGAAGGAATTCCATGCCTGACTCCATCAAGCGCTTCTGAATCTGTCTTTTCCTAAGTTTGTGATGCAGTATGATGCACCCTGCCACTCACATCTGTCCACCACACACAGCCGGCAGCTCATTCCAAATCAAAGGATTATCCAAGACAAGCATCAAGTCTGCAGAGGTTGCATCCTCCTTCAACAAGAACTTCCATGGCCTGACAGTGCTAGCCAAAATTTTACATGACCAGAATATACCAACACTGCATCCACCACGGCAGGCATCCTGCTGCAAAAACTAAATGCAAATAAGTGTCTTTTTAAAATAATCCATCCTGAGATTCAGTCCAATTAATGGATTTCGAGCGGGGGGGAAGTGGGCGAGAGCTAGGCGAGAGCCGGGCGACTTTAAGGCGCAGTCTCGGACTATTGGCACAGAAATATGTTGAGTTATGTTGCACTCTTCCACGAAAGCTTTAGGTGCCAAGGCTCGAGGTGTCCGGCCGGTTGGGGTCCAATGCTGGCATGCAGATTGTTGGAACTCGATCGGGGTGCTGCTCTCGCAGTTGGCCAGCCTTGCCCAAGTCAAAGAAACTACACTAGGAAACTAGGCACAAATTGCAACATGTGACTCCTTTGAAAACATACTTGGCGCTCAAAGGACTTCTTTTAACATCTTCCAACATAATGCAACGAAGTCAAAAAAAAAACAGGCCTTTTGGGTCCAATTCGACGCTTGCCACAAGGGTGTGGCTGGAGCAACGCTGAGAGGTGTTGCTGGAGCTGCCGAGAGGGAAGGAGCCTCTGCTGGTTTTCTCTCAATGATGCAGTCGCTGTCCTGCGAGTCCACGAACATGTTGTGCAGCTCGTGGATGGGACTGTCTTTGGGTTCTGGCCCTGATCCTGGTCCAGGTCGGCCAGCTCCAACCCTGAGATCCACATAGTCCTGTAGGAGTTTAAAGCACGTGTGCACGCGCTGTCTTGCTTCATCTGTTCCACCAAGCAAGGGGCTGAGCAGGTCTGTCGCCGCGTCTTGCACGCGGCCAACCTCAACGGCCAATCTTGTTAGCCCTGACTCTGCGCTCTTCTCAGCATTGTCGCCCACGTTGTAGGCCTTCCTGAAAGCTGCAAAAGCTTCATGTTTGCAACCAGCAGCTTCCTTCACCAGCCCTTGGTTCACATAAAGGAGGGCAGCTGCTTTCTGGTCACCAGCCATCTCAAATCCATGAGCAAGCTGGTCAACTTGGTCGGTAGTCCACATCAGCGTCTTTTCGGCACATCCCTCCAAGGCCGACCATTTCTGCACCAAGGTCTCCCAGCGACCTTCCTCGGCCAACAGATTCAGCAGCTCACAGCTGTTGATAGCTGGAGCATGGTGTTTGCTGCTGTGGCAGGCTAGCAAGACGTCCGTCAGCAGGCCACGTGCCTCCTTGTTGAAATGAAAACGCATTGCCTGGCGAAAGCACTCACTTGCTTTCTGCAGGGCTCCATTCTTTTCGTGGCGCTTCCCGATCTGGACTGCAAAGCAGCTAAGACATTCCGAAAGAGTCGGCTGTGGGTTCCATCCAGCCAGGCCCTGCGAGATCTTGTCGAGAAGTTTGACTCCCAAACTGAGGTCCATCTCTTCAGCCAGGGTAGGCAATTGCACCTCCTGACAGCCCGCTGAACGAAAAAAACTGCTTTCCAAGAATCAATGCTTTTCAGTTTGTTTCTTTTTTTGTTTGTTACAACATGTTACAACATGTTACAACATAGTGCATCTGAAGCTTGGAACCTCATGGGATGTGATGACAAGGTCGGCCAGTTTGGCGACTTCCAGCTGGTCTGCATAGAGCTCTCGGAGCTGAAGTGCCACATGTCGGTCCCCTGCTGCCTGAGATGGCTGAGCTGCACATCCAAAATGACAAGAAATTGATGCAGTCTCTGACCGCACATGCGGCTGCTCGCCGATTACTTCAATCGATGTTAATTCAAGTTTCAGTTGCTTTGCCTAACAACACTTCTTCGATTGATTTACGCTCCTAGATCTTGATTAACCCACTTCAAGTTTCTCATGAGTGAGTGGCTATATGTGGCTATCAATGGTTTTTGCTGCGTCAATGCCACTCACTTTCCAAAGCTTTAACTGCATCTCTTTTCTGCCAGGAATCGAAGCGCGATTCCAACTTTTCCATGAGGGCAGTTGCCACTAGGACAGTGCTTTGCTTTTCTTCCCTGCCAAGGGACGGAATGCGCACCAAACAAAGCTGCATTGCTGCCTCCCTTGCCAACATGCTCGCTCTCTCAATGTAGTGCCAATGTGTTCGCATGTTGCCATTGCTACAGTATCTGGATTGTTTTCTAGACAAGTCACTCTCCGGCAATCCTTCGTCTTTTGGCGGGGTTCTTGTCCACTCCTGCAGCAAAAAGTTCTATCCGTGCCATGGTCAGAAGATAATATGTGGTTTCTGGTCATCCATGCCATAATGGGAATCCTTATGACGGGCATTTAAGTCCCCGGTATTGGCATCCCCCAAAATGGGCACACAGTTCAAGTTTTGACCATGGGAATCCCGCAAAGTGCTACCGCAACCAATCTCCAGCAATCTCCAGCAAGCAAACGGTCTGACGCAATAAATCTTCGCACAGTGGATTTAAAATCAACACATCCGTGGCATTTAGTGCCCTGCCGTAGGGCCTTCCACCTTCAGCATTTGGTACATGGCCGACAAAGTGTCGATCTCAAGGGCTTGCAGCCTGGCAAAGGTTGGGACTGAGCTCTGCCCCCGCGAATGCAGGTTGTAAAAGTTGTACATCTGAGGAGCATGCATTTCTCGGAGGTGGAGGTGTTGGAAATAGCGTGCCAAATACTCGCCTTGCCTCACGCAGACAACGAATGCTGAAAAAAAACATCAAGAACAAAACCATGCTCTTTCACAGTACAAAAGTTTTGGGGACTTCAACCCCATCGAGAACTTCGGATTGCCGAAGCAGAATGCATCCCACCGCCAAAGTTTCTGCATCATTACTGCATCATTATCATGGGCAATGCACTTCTAAATGGCCCTTGCTTTGGCCCCAGCAGCTGAAAGTTCTGTTTAAAATCTGTGGGCCCTTGGGGATATCATAGATATATCATAGATATAACAGGATCCAGTCCGGTGAAACACAAAATGAAAGGTTGCTATTGTCCCTGATCTCTGTTGCCATTTAAATTTACGTTCTCCTGATTCAAAAAATATATTTAAAAAAAAAAAAACTATCCTTGATGATCCTGGCGCTTTGGAAAGTCGAATGCTGTGCTGAGGTCGATGCTTCTTGCCCGCCATGAGGTGGACCAGCTCCCTGGTCTCATCAGGTGACCTATGCTCCTGGCATACGCACAACATATGCGACATATATGCGTCATATGCAGTGTTGCACAAGAATCACAAGACTAAACTGCGATATGATGGGAAAACAATGGAAAACAGAACTTGAAACTGTCATCATGATTCCTTGACGGATACATTGAGGATTCTCACCCACGCAGCATCGCCCTCGGATAGTCCAAGCAAAGGCCTCGCCAGAGCTTCCAAGGCGGACATGCTTTGAATATCTTTGAATTGCTTTGATGATCTTTGACATCTGAACTCCTCAATTGCAGTCAAGCTGCAAGTTCGCTAGCAGCGCTGCCGCCGTTGCCAGAGCCCCCCTCTTCTTGACGCCCGGCAGGTCAAGTAACTTTGGCAGCAGCGTTTGCTTGTCCTGCTAGGGAGGTCCAGGTACAAGCTCTCATTGTCAAACCGCAATGCGTTAGAGCTAAGCCATCCCAACCACACAGTTTCCACTCCTGCTGCATGATATGCAGGATCTCCTCCATGTGATGTTCTCTGAATTTGGCCTCTGTTCAGGGAACAGCCAAGCTGGATCAGAAGATTTTGCATCTTGGTGGAGGCAAAATCACCGCTATAGAGGCTACACTTAGCTGTGCCAAGCTCCACCACCTCGGCGTCACCACAAAGAAGTCGGTGAAAGGCTCCTCGTTCTCACAGAAAAAGCCGACGCACGTGCCAACTGTATCCAACTGTCACAGTTGTACCACGCTCATGTGACACTAAACGAAAAATTTGGCCGGGCTTCTCTTCATACTTTCAGCACTGGTCAGGCTTGGAAAGCTTCTGCAACTCTACTGCCACTACGTCTACGTGTCTGGCCAAAACGGCTGCGAACAGCGGACTTGCAACAGGCATCTGTTGGCATCCTGTTAGTCCAACGTCGTCGTCCAACGTCGTCCAATGTCGTCCAATATGCTATTTCCATCTATTTCCAAGCAAAGCAGGATGCCGACGGATGCCAAAGGTCTTAGCTCAAGGCATTGCAGGTGTCTGATCAAGGGCAAGCCTTGAAAAACAAACCAAGCTTTCACCGGTCAGCCACCGGGGCCAAGCAGAAGCGAGGCTACTTTTTTGGGTCCAGACATTTCTCCATCTCCTGGGATCGGGCCCAAAACGTGGAAAATTAGAGGCAAAGATGGCAAAGGGATGCAAAGGGGTAAAGGCTCGGTTTCTTCTCATGCATCTTGCAAGCTACAGTGATTTGGTGTGGCCTTTTTTTCCACCCATCATCTGCATCATGTTGGTGTCCATCCCCATCCTGACGGCAAGTCAAGTCCGAACAATGATCGTTTGGACTCAATGATGCCAAGACAAAATTGACAAAAGCAACTATATAACTTATATAACATCTCAGCTGATCCATTGCTGGGTGTCAAGCTGCTTCATCGTGGACCTTGTTCAAAAGTGCTTATACGGTCCTATACAGGTCCGTCAAAATGTATAAAAATGTGGGATGTTCAAACTGTTTTGCAATCCATCTTGGGCATCAGCTTGCTCATTCCACCGCCCATGCCACCTGCAGACATGAGAACTGATCCAAGGTGGTCCAAGGCCTTCTCCAGCCACATCGGTGCATGCCGAGCTGCCCATCATACCCATAGGGTTCATCATGCTCATCATGTTCATCCTTTGGGTCGATTTGGCTCGCAAAGACGTTCAACATCGTTCAAAAGAACAAAAGAAAAACTGGCTAATCAGAAGAATCGCGGCAACTGTCGACAATCACTAAGCCACAAACATCATCATGGATGGATCCATGCCCATCATCTTCAACATGCTCGGATCCAGTCCCATCTGCTTCATCATTTTCTCGCGAAGGGCAGGTTTGAGTGATTAAGACGGCGACAAAAAAGGATAAGAAAGACCCGACACTCCCCCTCGGTTCATCGGCCATGTGGTCAACAGCATGAACAAAAACAATAGAGCTGTGAATCCACAGGCCATGCCATGAAATACTAGGATACAATATTGAAACGATACTGAATACGGTATAAAAATGTATATATATATATATATACATGCAATATGACGGATTGCAACCTGTCCTGCATGGACTTGGGGTCCATGCCTTGGAAGCACTCTTTGCTGGATCACTCGTCTGCTTGACAAAGCCTTCAGCTGAGCATGTTGCCCATCTGCTTCATCATTGCTGGATCGAGACCTTGGAAGATTCGGAACCCGTATACTGAGTATACACGAACGTGAGTAAGTAGAGTAGAGGGATGATATGTAATATTGTATAATTTATAATATTTTATAATGATGTATAGAAGTTCAAGTCGATGGAGCCTCTGTTGGAAGCTTGCGATGAGCCTGAGGCACCTGCCCATCTGCTTCATCATCTGTTCCATCTCACTAGAACCTGTTCGTTGTGCATGCCATGTCCAAGATTCAGCTGTCAGGAGCAGGTTGCCTCTGACAACAGATCTTAGTCATATCTTGTGCCTCTCTTGCAACTGGAATGATTTGATGTTGAATCATGTTGAATCATGTTGTATCCAGACAGCCAACCGCTCGCTTCTTGTCAGTGCCCTGAAAATTGCCAGACTTTGTCGTGGTCGCTGTGCTACTCACAAGCAGCAACCTGCAACTGGGAAAACTCCTCAGGGGGAACAAAATTTGCCGGCCGGAATCAATTATACAAATCAATATTCGGAGACATCCTCCAATCAACGCATCTTGGTCCCTTGTTTCTGGAAAAGTGCTTGACTCCCAATAGCTGAGAATCCAAGGTCCACGGCACTCCACTCCATGGATTTCTTTGCAAACATCCGCATCAATGTTGTCTTTCTCTTCATCTCATCTGGAGTGAAAGTTACCTGTGGCACCCAACAAGCTCGTCGGCCGTGTGGCATTGGTCTCTCCAAGGAGAAACGGCAAATCGGTCCTTGGGAGACAGACTTGGCATCCAGAACCACCACATCACTGCTGTTCTTCTCACCATTGAAGGTCACAGTCACTAAATAGCCTCCGTCTTCCTCGCCATCCTTGGAGATGAAGAGAGGTTCGCCACAGAACTCGGAAGCTTCCAGCAACCACTCATCAACAGTACCAGTTTCCATGTCAACCTTCACAACGCCACTTGCAGGTCCCGCATCTGCTTGGGACACGGCGCCGAAAATGTATCTGTGCTTCTTGCCATTCATGGTGCTGTTCACAGAAGTGAAACACAAATTCTTCTGCACCGGACCTTCTGTCTTCGTCCAAGTCTGAGATGCCAAATCCACTTCATAACGGACCAACCTGAGCTTGGGCCAGGTGCTCTCATCTGTTTCTTCCCACTTGGGGCGCCCTTCTTTGGCCTTGCCATCCCAACGATCTGCTGCAATCATGTCCAGAATCACTCGATTGCCATCCTCGTAGGCATTCACAAACTCCTCACACACAAGATTATCCACAGGAATCACGATCTCAGCCTCATCTCTCTTCAGCCGGGTCGCAAAAATCAGCTCAGAAGTGCCAGTAGGGTCATAATCCAAAACTTCGCTGAAGGTCTTGCCGAGGGCAGCACCCAAACCATCCACCCGAAGAGGAGGCTTGCACAAAATAAACCACTTGGGTGTGATGGCAAAATCGGAGAAGCGAGTGTAGCCTCCAACATCGATTTGCCGAGCATTCGGATACCTCGGCCGCCAGGCACCAGGGGCAAACTCCAAGTAGCTGACTGTGGTACTCAGAGCAGATGGAGTCTGGGTGATGAAGGTCAAACACCTGGGAGAAAATCGACTGTTGCAGGGTGACTCATTGCAGAAAAAGGTGCGCTATGCTGTGCATGTAAAGGTACAGAAGGAAGATAAAATAAGACTAGATTTAGATTTAGATCTAGATTAGATTTGATTAGATTAGACTTAGATTAGATTAGATTAGACTTAGATTAGATTAGACTAGACTTAGATTATAGTAGATTAGATTAGATTGGATTGGATTGGATTTAGACTTAGATTTAGATTTAGATTAGATTAGACTTAGATTAGATTACATTACATGAAATTAGATGTAGACTTAGATTTAGATTTAGATAAGATTCGACCAGATTGGATTAGACTTAGATTATATTTAGATTTAGAGTTGATGAGATTAGATTAGATTACATTCGATCAGATTAGAAGATGTAGTTTTAGATGTGAATTGATCAGATCAGATCGGATCAGATTGCATTAGACTAGATTCGATTAATCTTGGAGAATATAAGACTAGATTGGATTACAGTAAATTAGGCTAGGATTTGGATATGGGTTTGGATCTGATTTTGAACTTGATCAGATCAGACCAGATGGATTAGAAAGAGCAGACCGAAGAGATATATAGATCAGATAAATAGATTGGATAAGAAAAAAACAACACTAGATAAGATATTGATTTAAAATGTTTAAAACAAAAAGAATAGATTAGATTCAGATACTAAGGTTACAGATGTTGAATAATGTTGGAGTAGATGAGGGGAAATAAGGTTAGAGTAGATAATATAAAAATGATATTCGACTGGATAAGATTATATAGGAGAGATTTTTTTGCCAGAGCCTAGATTGGATAAAAACTATATAATAGGATAGAGGGAGATGTGCACATATGAATACATGCCTACAATATAATCGTATGAAGCTGTCTATATAAATGATGTGGCTATCTTCCCTCCGACCTTGGTCTAAAACTTTGACCCCTTCAATAAAAGGTTTAATATGTTCAATTGTGCTCTGCAAGGCGCTCCTCAGTTCCGCAGACTCTTGGGAAAGAACCTATGCCAGCATCACCCAAAGCCCCATCAATATTCCATGAACCTTCATCTTCATTCCCAAGCACTGTTCCCAAGCACGCAGGATCAACTTCGAACGGTTTGCCAAAATGCCCCACTGCGAGGAGTTTGTCTTCCCACTGCATCATTGTTGCATTTGCAGTATGCTTTGGCACATTCTTGCGAGGGTCAATGCCCAAGCCACCCTCGCCTGGAGGGGTGCCATGAAATCCTTTTGCAAACATTCTCTTGGCATACCTGTCACGTAGCAATCCTTGAGTCTGGACCAAGCGGTGTCGCACACACACCCGCTTCTCATCAGGGTCAAATGAGATCGCGAGGACCAAGCCATCACCATCAAGCTGATGGGTCACCATGTCTTTGCCTGCTTGGAACTTGCCTGGTCCATTCCTGAAAAAGGTGCCGCACAAATCTGCCGGCATGTCCACATCCTCGATAAAGTAGAATCCTTGCTCGGTATCATCAGGCTCAAAGAAGCCACGGCGCCATTCTTCCACTTTGAAGCCAGCAAGCAATTTGGTGCGCACAGCTTTCGCCTGTTTCAACTCCCTTCTCCTGGCACGCCGATGCCAAGAACCGACCACTCCTGCCAGTACCGCAGGCTTCAGGATGGACCCGAGTGACGCAAATGACGCAAGGTACCCATCGGATGAAACTCGAGCTGCAGCTGCAAGAGCTGGCGGAGCTGGTGCAGCTGGTGCTGGCGCTCGAGCTTTCAGTCCATCCGCACCAAGCGGACCAAGCACGGGGCCTCTAGGGCTACCAAGCAATGAATGACGCAGAGATTCTGCCGGCTCCATGTGCATACCGGGTTTGGCGCTTTCGGGTGTACTAAGCTTTGCTCTGTCTTTGCATGTTCGTGATGTTTACGCAGGTGTGACTACGGCCTTTATCCTCTTTGCGATGTTGCTGTTTTGGGCAGTCCTTCATTGCTGCTCATCACAAGGCGACTTGTGACTTGAGCCACTGATGCAAGCAAATAGGCCACCCAATCGCCACTATCAACACAAGAGAGAAACAACTTACGTCATCTCATCAGTCTCTTTAGTCTCTTTCATCGCAGGTCCACGAGCGTTGCTGAATGCAATCTTGGGGCTTGCACCAGACGGTTTCTTCTCTCCACCTTGTTCCATCTCCCCCAACCTCAACGACAGGTCTGGTTTGGGAGTTGTGTTGCCAGGTGTGACTCTGCATCGACAGGTCATCATGGCCCCAAATGCAACTTGGGGGAACTTGGAATCGCACTTTGAGGCCATCTCCAAGTACTGCTGCGACCTCAAGGTACACACTGCTTTTGAGAACCACTCAGCATTTTTCGAAGAGGATAAATGCAGGGGAAGCATTGCAAGGTGCATCACAAGACTGAAAGGCGGGAAGTCATTCTGGCCGGCATAAGTGAGAGGCCATTTCTCCGAGTAGTCTTCGCGATTTTCAGCCTACAATTCCAAATTCCAGCAAGAAATTCCCACAAGACATGCCATGTGCACAAACATGTCTTGATAAAAAGCAACGATTCAGGGAGCACGGCTCCATCTGCTTACAACAACAAAGATTTAGAGCCCGCCTTCTCTTCTGGATCGTCATCATCTGCCTGTCACATTAGCAACAGGTTGACCCCACCGCATTTCGGTACACAGGCACTTGGACCATCCTGAAGACCCATTTCTTTCTGATGGACGCTCCTATTTCACTCCAAACACAGTGGCTTCTACTCACTCTACTCACTGGCGCTTGCCCCAAAAGCATTGCATGCATTGCATGGATTGCATGCAGCACTATGCCCGTCATGCCCTGTGTCAAGTGCAAGACTTGCGGTTCCGCATGGTTCCGCTAAGGGCTGGACCTGAGTGCTAGCGTTCTGTTAAGCAAAACAAGCTTTTGAGGAGACCCAAATCCAGCTTCACGTCAAAAGGATTCAAGAGGCACTTCTACTATCTTCTACTATCTCTTTTTTCTTATGCCCAAGAACAAGCAACAACATCAAAGCATCGCCAAGGGCCACTTTTGCATCACCCCGGAGAGTTGTGTACGCGACTTACCACACTACACCAGAACAGGTGCTGGCAGCTGGCTGTGGAATTTTGCCGCCAGCTGTTCCCAGTCAATGGAGCTAGGTGAGTCAGCTAAATCAGCCCAATCAGCTGATGGCCCCGATCTCAAAGAGTTCACAGCTTTGTCAATAAATGGCTTCAAACTCAGCTGTAGGAGCTCAGACTTTCCATCTGAAATGACTGGGATCCCCCCCACGGCAAACAACATCCAGTAGCCCAGCCGTCGATCCCACACTGGCCAAAAGCCAAAAATTCCTTGGTCGGAATGCACCTGTGCATCACGGCATCTTTGCGGTAGCGGGCCGAGCTTCGTGCCATGCAGAGCCGGATACACATTGGGACATAACCACCAATTTCCAATGCCATAGTGCCCTTGTGGCATGACCATTGGCAAGGAAGGCAAAGAGCAGCGCTTTGGCATGTGATCCTCTTCCATGAATGCAGCTGTCTTGTTTGACACCAAACGGCCTCCGAAGTATCGCACCATGAATTGCTCGTAGTCTTCCGCACTTGTGACAAGATCTCCGCTCACATCTGGACCCCCAGGGCCAAAATGATCAGAGTATCGACTATGGGTCATGTTCCAGTCTCGCAAGTCCTGTGACAGGAAAGTTTGCAGCTTGATTCCTAAAGCCTTCTCCAAAACTGCAGCTGCAACCTGATTGTGGAACTCATTGTAGTCCCAAACAGTACCAGGCTCCGCGCTTAGAGGAAACTTGTGATACAGCCGCTCGACACAAGTGCTGAAGTTGGACCAAGGCTTCAGCCAGCAAGAGTCCAATTTGCTGAGACCAAAAGTGTAGCCAGATTGAAAGCTGAGCAAGTGGAACAAGGTCACTCTGGATCTGGGGTCATTGCTGTCTGTCGTCCAGTAATCAAGGTATTTGTTCACGGGGTCGTCGAGTCTAATCGTACCCTTCTCCACCTCTTGCATCGCCCTGACCACAAACACCATCTTTGAGGATGATGCAACCCACAACTCCCGGTCCAAGGTCATGTCACCCTTCGTTTGGTGGAAGAGACGTCCATTTCCATCACCCACGACCAAGGCCACATCTCGAATGAAGGGCTGAAGCTCAAGAACTCGCCGCACGTTGGCCCAAGGGTCGGCTGACAAGACAGGCACTGTCGGTGTCTCTGTTTGATCTGCCAAGCTCCTCGCGGACAGCAGGATCAATGCCAGGGTCTTTGCCATGGCTCAGGTTTGACTCGTCAATGCCAATTGAATGGCAAGGAAACACGACGTACTCAAACTCGAGCCTGAGCGAAACAGAAGCATGTGTTGTGACTGTCACACCATCCACTGGCTTCTCCTTAGCCCAAGTGGTGACCCCAAAGTCATGAAAACAGTTCAAGGCTCCGCTCTAAATGTGTTCAAATGCAATTATTTCCGAGGCCGAACACGAGAGGGAGAAATTCCACGCAAATACGGAAAGAACTTCGCGCGAAGGCCGACATGCCTCCCTGAGTGCTCGACCTTGGGCCCTCTGGGCAAATCATAGGTTCGAGCTTCTGCAAGCTGAGGATCAACTTGATGGCAACTTCCGCACACCAAGCAAGCCGTGAAGAGCATCGTCGAGAGCGCAGCAGCCGTGAGTTGATTGCTGGTTGTACCAAGCCACCAGCCACTTTCAGCAGGGCCCCAGTGACATCTGGTTCAGGCTCGTGTAGCACTGCAGCACTCGTGGCACGCCTGACGCTCAGGAAGCAATTGAAAAGCTCCGCAAAGTCTACCGGGATGAAGCTGCCAGCTTTGCAGCATGAATCTCCCCGCGTCGGATTGCAGAGCGTGTCTCTTCAGCTTTCCTTGGAGGAAAACCCGGCTGAAGCTACAGTAAGGGCTCGTCACTTCTTGCTGAATCCTGTTAATGCATCCGACTCACCTACATCCCAACACACCAGCCCATCCAACTACGCGTCAATCCATCCAAGCACAAGACCTGCGATGTTGGTGCATCTGGTTTGGTGCAAAAAATGCTGGAACTTTTTTCAGTCAAGGCTCATTCTGAGGAAGGCTTGGGTCGACTCAATCCGGCCTGACAAGCCTGCATCTCCTGGCTCCCGCTCTCCTAGCTCTCCTGGTTCTCGGCTTGGCAGAGCGCCTCCATCGTCGTTGCCCTCGCTCTCAGATTCGGACACTGCCAACGAGCTTGCAGAGCCTCCAGCCTTTGCACATCAGCTTTGACTTCTTCTGTGACCCCTTTTTGCTTTTACAGCGCCTGAGTTAAAATGTTCAACGTGTATCATTGACCATGAAGACCATGAAGTGGAAAGCAGGCGAAACCGTGCTTGTGAGAACGGTCACCTATTCATTCGGCAACAGAAGTTAAATGTTGTGTATACATTACATTACATTACATTACATTACATTGCATTACATTACATTACATTACATACATTGCATGCATGCCATGCCATGCCATGCCATGCCATACCATACCTTACATTACATTACATACATTACATTACATTACAGTACATTACATAGCATAACATAACATAACATACATACATACATTACATACATTACATACATAACATACAGAACATGCACAACATACATAACATACATAACATACATAATTACATAACATAACATAATATAACATAACGAAACCTAACCTAACCTAACATAACATACATAACATTACATTGCATTACATTGCATTACATTGCATTACATTGCATTGCATTACATTATATTACATTACATTACGTTACATCACATCACATGACATTACATTACATACATACATACATTCCATACATCCATCCATCCATCCATCCATCCATCCATCCATTTATCCATCCATCCATCCATCCATCCATACATACATACATACATTACTTGCATGCATGCCATGCCATACCATACCATACCTTACATTACAGTACAGTACACTACATGACATTACATTACATAGCACAACATAACATTACAGACATACATACATTACATTCATGCATGCCATGCCATGCCATACCATACCTTACATTACAGTACATTCCATTACATAACATTACATTACATACATACATTGCATGCATGCCATACCATACCATACCATACCATACCTTACAGTACATTACATTACATTCATACATATATATATATATATATCACATCAGGTTCGGGAACGAACCACTCTAATCGAAGCTATCAACCCAAAGCCAAGTCCCTGCATGTCTGGCAAACAGCTGGACGAACCAACCCTTTGTGATTTCTTCGTGCCTTCGCGCCGAACCGTTTTACCATACCCTGGAGTCGTAGTGATGCTTTACGTTCCTGCTGTAATTTCCACTGCCGCAATTGAGCTGCCGCTGGCTGAACCTAAGTGCTGTTGGAGGCTCCTGGACAACTCGACCCAAAGCAAACATCTCAAAGTTGCTTTTTGGCTGGGGAGCTTGCCAAAAACGACATCAATCATATTAATCTATCTCTCTCTATATATATATATATCTATATATGTGTGTATAATATAATTATCTATATTATATGTATATATATATATCCGACCTCCAACTGAAATGTCAAAGCTGCAGACCAAATTTTCAGACAAGGAACGATCAGGTCTGAAACTCCTAGCCCCGCACAGAGAAATGACTAAACAATGTATCCCAGATTTAACAGCCAAGAGAGCTCCCAAGAATCATGATTTAGTGAGTTGCAAGCCCCAGCCTCCTTCGACATCACTTGCTCGATGTAGTCTCTCCAGTTCTGCCCTCATTTCCTGATCACAACTCCAACAATACATGCCAACCGCCAACCCAGTACTGAAACATTCAACAAAGACTTGATGGCATTTAATTTCAATTATATAATTATATATATAAGATTATATAATACTAAACTACAAACTAAGCAAGATTCTGAGACTTGGCTGGAGATCTCAAAGCGCAAATCCTCCGCAGTGTGCAACTCTTGCTTCAGCTTTTCTTGCCGAGAGCAGGCAGATGATCCAAGATGTCCAAGCTTCAGTGCACTTTCACGCACTGATTGCGACGATTGCGACATTGAGACTGACGCCCTGGCGATGGATGCGATGGATGCAATGGCAGCTTGGAGACCTGACCCCTCTGAATCACGCTGCCGTTTCTCTAGGGCGTCCATGCGCTCTTTGCATATCAACTCCTCTTCATCTAAGGCTTTCCGCAGCTCTCGTGCTTCAGAAGCAGCTTGACGTAGCTTCGTTTCCCAAGCTCTTCCACGCTGCTTTTCTGCAGCAGTTTCTTTCAATATCTCAGCTCTCTTATCTTGAAAGAATGTCATTTCTGAAATATGCAATCGCATCTGTTGCTGCAGTTCATGGCATTCATCCTTTATTTCATCTCGCCTTAGTTCAAAGAGCTGCGAGTATCAGCCTTGCTGCTAGGCTACACAACATGCTGCACACCAAGTGTTGGTGAGGCCTCGTCAAAAGGTTTTGTGAAGTACTTGAGGCTTGCTCTGCACTCCTCGATCGCATGGCTAATGCTTGATTCTGCAGATGCTCTTGGCTTTTGTACTGTTGATACCTGGCCTTCATTGAGCACACGTACATAAGACAAATACAGGGAAAGCAGGGCTCACCGGCCTTACTTCACTTCTCAACTCTTCTTCCACCTTTTGGTGCCGCTTCGCATGTGCTTCCTCCTCTTCTGCCCGTGCTGTTAGTGCTTGGACTATGTGGGCACGCTGTTCTGCAAGCCTTCCTCTCCCTAATTGCAGCTGTTCCTGGACATGGCAAAGCCACTCAACCAGGGAGGACAACGATGCTTCTTGAACCAGTTCAAACCCTTGAAAATACTATCAAATCAAATCCCGCCGGGCTTCACGGCATTCATAGAAAGGGCTTCAGTATCAGTTATCGGCTGCATTTCAAGGTGTTCGAACATCTCGATTCTTCCATAGGCTGCATAGTGGGTCATGGTGCAACATAACTCAACTTGCTAGTTGGAGCGCAGAATTGACAAGAGAAATTCTACCCGCGCGTTGGCCACATGCATGTCTCCTGCAGTTGTCGTTGTCCTGCTTCTGCAAGATCTTCGGCACTCTCCGCAGTTCTCTCTTCCCGTGCGACTTTCCGCTCAAAATTGTCCCTCTCCGCGGCACTGCTCTGCCTCAACCTTCCAGGCACGATGGCCAAACATGCTAGAGATTATATATATATAATTGGCTGGCAGCTTCAAATCTTGATCTTGCTTTTCGATGCAATGGCTCGAAGACACAACCACTACCATTTACACTCAAGCTACGTGAAAACCAAGCCTCTGCACGTGATCTTCGAGTTCTGATTTTTCAGAGTGCAGCTTCAAATGCTGCTGCCGAAGCAACTGGATTTTTGTTGCTGCGTCTTGCTGCTGGCATGCCCAAATGGAATCCTTCGAAGCATCCGGACAAGGAAGACAGCAAGACGAGAGGGAGCGTTGTGAGGCTGTGCTCAGAAACACATTGTAAGTCTGAAAACTCTCAAAGAGCAAGTCCTTGGTAATGATAACCGCGTTCTTCTCCTTTTGCAATCTCGCTTCCTTAAAGGAGCAGTCTATCATTTTTTTGTGCATGGCAAAACTGTTCGACGTCAACAAACATCAACACCTTCGCTTACTGTATCCGATCCTGTTGTAGCAAAGCCAAAGGTCAACCTCCTTCAGCATTCTTCTGACCCTTGCTTCGTCTCCTTGATCACGCACCTCTTGAACCCATGGCAGGCTGAGCGCGTTGATTAGCTTTCTGGCACCCTGCGGCATGCACGGGAAAAGGCCCCCGAAACGTGGCAGAAGCTATGGCTCTGTTGCAATGATTAAATGACAAACAAACACGATGCTCCAGCAAGCCTCCTCCAAGCCACCAGCCAAGCCGCAGTTCTCTGCCTGTGCAGCCCCTTGCAAATCAAGTCAGAACCACTACGTTACAGCCTGTATTATGATTTATGTGTTTTTATGTGGTCTTATGCGGTTTTATGTGGTGTTGTGTGTTTTTGTGTGTTTGTGTGTGTGTGTGTTAGATTGTGTTTGTGTAAGCAGTGTGTGTGCGTGCGTGTGTGTTTGTTTGCGTTTGTGTCTGTGTGTGTTTGTGTTTTGAGGGACTATGTGTATACACATACGAGTCCCTAAATGCTCCGCGTATGCTCCCCATAAACTAGACATCAACCACTCATAGCTGCACAAACACTGCCCATTTATATAGGAGGGGGAACCATCTGGGTGGGTGCAGGGAAACAATGGGATCAGAACTGTGGAGCCTCCATTTCTCTGAGCACCTCCCTCGTCTCGTGACTTTTTGCAACCACAAAGGCTGCAGCCTCTTCCTAGCTAGTACCAAGGAATCAGACTGCGACTAGACTGTGCGACTTGTGCGCCCCAATGCCACTGATCCATTGGCTCATATTGGAGCGGGCAAAATACGCAAAAATGAGAGGAAACAGTGAAAGACCATGTCCATGCGAAAGACCTGCCTCCCAAACTTTCTTTGCCTTCTGCGAGCTTCCGGCCACCAGTGCAGCCCAACGGAGGGCCACTGCTTGCTCAGAGGCTTCTCTCCATGCACCTGAAACACTAAAAATCAAGCTCCTTGGAACATCAGAAAATTCTAGGGCCTAGGCCCGGGGAAAAAAAACGATTGGTTTCCAAATCGCCTACAGAGTACGGCTATCGTCAAAAGCCACCTTTCGCATCTTCAAGCTCACCTTCCAGCTGCTCCTCCTGGGTTTTGACCCTTGCCTGCCATAAAGGAAAATATCTCCAAGAATAAGAATTTAGCACTGTGGAACTTGAAAGTCACCGTGCGAAAAACTATAACATCCTATCTAAGGAATTTCGTGAACCCTAATTTTAGCGAATATTCTGAGGGTGGACCCTCAATAAGCGTTTTGACTACATGAAAGCTCAAAATGGAAGGTTTTTGCGCTTAATTTTCGATGATTCTAA
>Ga0126342_10002046_pt1 | contig 30498 bp, 26 predicted proteins | sample Cyp1metagenome_FD_92528 | JGI IMG/M metagenome (GOLD analysis project Ga0126342, IMG submission 92528) | Coral microbial communities from Lord Howe Island, Old Settlement Bay, Australia - Cyphastrea 1 metagenome | ecosystem: Host-associated > Invertebrates > Cnidaria > Coral ...
CGCCCCTTGAAGGAAAACAAATCGTGCTGTCGCTGCCGCGCCATAACGGGACTCGGTTGACCAGCAAAGCAGGTATCGAAACTACATTTGGCAACACCTAGAACAAGGGTAAAATTGTTCACATATATACTTATATGACATATAATAATTCTATTATATATAATTATATATATACACACACTATATGTATATACATATACACGGTGTATACACACATATATATATAGCATACATTAATTATAGATGTGCACATGTCATATATCAGCTTGGATTCCGCAGGCGCAGAAGCCCATCTCCGCCAGCGCAGAGGAGATTCGCAAGGCCAGGATCCATGAATGTTGGAGAAATGGGTATGGGTCAATACCTATAGATACATTTTTAGTGGGATGAACATCCATTTACCAGCTATTTTGGGGTTCACTAGGTACCAGGGCTTTGACCCAATCCCAAATGACATAAATGAAGATCCATAGAGCTTTTCAAAAGCTATGATTCTCGTTGACATTTGTTGAGAGGAATATCTTAATATATCTTAATCATCGCTATATCCAGATATAGCAGCTATTTTGGAGTGAACAGAAGGGTACTCAGTGGGTTTTGACTCGTTGCCGAATGGGTTGGATTAAAAAGTGTATCACAATAAATGCAGTCTTTCTGGAACGAATGCGTTTGGGCAGCATGTTTTTATGTGGATTAAAGTGGAGCATGAGCCAATCAATACTGTACAGTATATGATATTACTGTAGTCATTTAGTACAGTAGTCATATCATGTTTCATTTTCTTTAGACTTACTGTACATGATATGACCTGTCTCAATTTCAAGTGCTGTTCCGCAGCTCTTTTTCCAGGAGTGTACCAGACTCACCAAGGGCCAGCAACTTGGCGGAAGGCAACCACTTTTCAAACCGTTTGGAAGAGAGTTTTGGACAGACTTTCTGTCAAGGTGATAAATATGTGCCCTGGATGAATGTACTGCCAGTACATGTTTTATAATGTTGTACATGTATATATATATAATTATGTATAAATATACAAAGTCATGTATATATATACACATGTATATGTATATACACATTATAATACACTTCCTGCATTTGAACCTGAGTCAGAAACATACGGTATGTGTTTAAATGAACGCATCTTCTCGGGACGGCATCGACCAATGTGCCCCTTTGTTGGAGACAGTTTTCCAGTCGCCCCATGGGACAGCAGTCCACTGGGTACCCAATGGACCAAGACCCCGATGGACCAGGTCGTTTCGCTTTGAGGCTTCCCTTGGAGTTGCTGACGCGGAGACCAAAACCACAAGTCTTCAGAGCTTTGCGTGCTCGTGTCCTTTGTGCCGAGCAGGCTGGGGAGCAGCACTTGAGGACCATCAAAACTGAGCAGAGAACTTCAAGGAGCAGATTTTTCACCTTAAAATACCTCAAATCTGTGTTGAAACACGAGGGAGGCCCTTCTTCCTTTGGTTGTCCCAACCCAAGGGCCAGTTCACATAGATCAACAGGGTCGCTGCAGCAGGTGCGTTTGGTTGGATTGCTGTCACATTTTCTCTATTGGAAGCTCTTCGGCCATCTACAGGAGCTTGACACCGGCCGGAGATCACATAAGATGCTCACAATTCATCCCCTGAACATCAATCAAGTAACACTTGTCTATGACTATTGAATGACTATTGGGAGTTTGTTGACTCTTTTGACGTAGGCAGTTGATGGCAATTGTCAGAAGGACACAAGAACGCCTCGATGCCTGCTGTTACAACTTGCCTGCACGATCCTGCACGTTTTGATCCTTAACTTTAAACAGCAGACGCCTGAATGTCCTGAATGTTGATGATAGGAGCAGCGATTTCGCCTGCCAGACACAAAAATGGAGGCACTTGTCGCTTGACAAAGGAAATCAAGCTGAAAACTAAAGGGAGCAGGTGAGATTCCGCAGGTGATGGGAATTGCAATGGTGCTGCTCAACCAAGCCCAGAGACCAAGTGGATCGGAAATGGCACAACAAATCACAATAAGCTGAACACTTTTCAGCGGATCAGAGCTATAGGTCTTCATAATCAATGCATCCGTATGGCCTTTGGCAAGCGGACGGCTCACAAACCCAACACAACGCAAGCGACATTTGCCCCCAAAATTTGGGACCCCGAAGTTCATCAAGTATCCACATTCTCCAGCATACTTGGTGGATTTATGGTGGATCAATCTGGATTTTAGATGCAAAACATCCAATGTTTGATCCTGAGGCCATCAGCATTCAAGAGGTTTGGGCAGCGCTCATTTTGCCCTTCCAGGTGTGGTACCCGCGAGGAGCCAAGGAGTTGAGTTCCAGGCGTCATTGATGACCCTGTCCGAGGACTCACCTGTGGGAGTGGGCTTCGCCGTGCCTGCGCTGCTTTTGGCCACAAAGATGCAACTTGGCGTCATTAAAAAAAGGGGCGTGGTGATGACATGTTCAGCCAATCTCACAACACCCGGTTGTAAATTGAACACCATAATGTTCATAGGTTTCAATAGGACAACTCAGTTTTTCCGACTTTTTGAGGGTCCTAGTGTTTGCTGGGCATCACAAGAAAACACAAGCAGCAAGGAACTTTCGGCATGATCACATTCTCCTTACTCCCCAAGATGCTGGTGTGGGATCTCTGGGATCGGGGTACCCCCACTTCGATTCCTAGACAAAATGCTGACCTTCTGTTTTTGCTTGGCATTCCTCCCAGGTTGGTTGAAGAGATTTTCAAGAAGCAATATCCAGCAACTTGGCAACGGACCTGAACCTGCTGAGACTAGAGTTCCCAAACCAAAGCCAAGCTGCCCATGTTGTTCCACTGACATACTGACATGGTTGGAAATGCCAGGTGCCGAACCCGGCGAATTCGCTGAGATATACAGAGACAGAGGGAAATATGGGAAACACGAAACAAGAAGGTGTCGTCCCAAAGGGCCCCAGGTAGCATCACCAAGCCTACGGCCAAACTCAACTGGAGAAGAGGTTTCTGTTATCTCAGGTTTTTTGTGGCCCGGGACGCCCGCAGATTTGTCAGAATATTTCACATCCACAGTTTGCCATGAGATGATCTGAGATGCAATGAGGATGTGTTCCATGTTCCGGATGCCCAACATCACCTTTGGGAGGACGGCTCCAGGGCTGAGGCCTGAAGTTAGCAGCACCAAAAAAGCGCTTCGCCGGCAGGAGATCAATATGGCCTGCATGAAGCTGTTGGACTCTGATTGCACCTTCTCGCACTTCGCGTGTTTGGATCTCCAAGTTGAAGGAAGTCGACTTTGGAGGAAACTCCAGGCCCGGAGCTGAACTTTGCTCAGCTGCCGGCGATAGAGCTTAGATACCTTGACAGCAAAGCTGAAGAGAGGTAGCAGATCCCCCCAAGCATCCCAAACCAACAGGCCTGCTATCACTATCCAGCACTCAAGGGGGGGTTCAATATTTCAGGTTCTGCAGCAAATCAAAAAAGAACCTACTACTAGTTTAAGGAGCAAAGTTTCCGGCAGAACGGGTGTTTGCCTAGGCCTGTAGTTTGTAAAGATGTCACCCCTAGGCAACTCTAGAAACCTGGAAGAGTCCTGGATTTGTTTGCTTTTCAGCCTGTGAGGCATCTCTGGCAACAAAGCAGAGTTCGGTGGCACGGGCCCAGGCATTCCCGCTCTGCTTTTTTTTTTTTGTTTTTTCCACTTGACATTTGAGAACCATTTTTCTATAGATATTTTGATGATATTCGATGGTATTGGATGATCTTTGATGATGATCTTTGATGATATTTGATACAGTAATATTTCTAGGTTTGCGTGATGGTGACTGTAGGGTTCTATATCCAAGCAGGAAGATGGTCACAAAAAAAAATGATGGTTTGGTAGTCGCGAGTGCAAGGAGGAATAGGCCCAGCAATTGCTCTTGTTTCTTCCTGTGAAGCATTCTAAAGTCTGTGCCATTTTCATCCATTTTCCGACTTAGCATTTCTGGATTCTTCATGCTATACCAAACATTCAGACCTCGTATCATCTCGTCAGCGGTGCACCATTCATTGACATCCAGTGGTCCAGGCCAAAGCTTGCCGAACTTCTGCCCTGGTGACTTGGCAGAAACTTGGAGTTGGGATGATCTTGGACACCGGCTGGTGATTGAAATGATTGAATGATTTGAAAATATTTGAAATGCATCTTTTTTTGCATTGTAATACTTGGAAGATCTTGGAAGAGTTGCATGCTGGCGGTTGTTTTCTCATGTTTTCTCTCCTTTTTTTATCGTATGGAACCGCATGGAACCTGTAAAAAGCTGGTGGATCTGCGACCTGGAAACCCAGTTACGACGGGCCTTGGTGGGTGGCACCTCATGTGCTGATGCACGGACTCGAAGGTGATGGCCTCAAAGCTGTCAGATCTGTTGATGAATTGGATGTGTCATGATGTGTCTGATCATGCACACCGGTTATGGCTATTTTATTGCCATGTTCAGTCATTTTCATCGGGAAAATGATGATCAAGCAATATCAAGCACATGGAGTTTGGGGTATTATTTTCAGACACGTATCTTTCTTGAGTCAAGATTGCAGTTTGAGGTTTGCGGGGGTTCTGGGGATGTCTGGGATACTTACAGTTGCATGAAGACAGTCACAGCCACAAGCTGTTGGCTCGACAGGTCTAGTCCCAGGCCGAAGAAAGCACGTCCCTTTTTCACTGACTTCAGCCACTCTTGAGGTTCCTGGCAAAGAGCGCCAGTGAGGGAGGTGGGCGTGCCAAGACAGTTGCAAGAAAGGCCCCCCTGCCCAAATTGTATAGATATGATAAAACCATACGATGCTATATTTGTATGTATACATACGTCATCATTGTGTTATATATATATACACATACATACATAGATATTTTTATATAGCTATAATATGTATATTATATAATATTATATATAATATTATATATATATATATACATTAATATATATATATATATATATATACATTAATATGTATATATACATTAATATATATATATATATACATTAATATATATATATACATTAATATATATATATATACATTAATATGTATATATACATCAATATATATATATACACACATTAATCATGAATATACATATCTACCAGGTAGTGCCCGGCCCGCGCCGGGGCGGAAGTCTCGAAAAGAGGAAGTGGCAATAGGAAGAAAATGGCCCCCTGGTGTACCCACACTATCTCCTAGAATCCTGCCATCAGGGCTTTTCCAGCATGAACAGCTAGCTACCTTGAGGTGAGCTCGATCATTTAACAGTTACCAGATATGCCTCCAGCCGGGTTAGCTATCGACAGCTGTAAGCCCCTCAGGCATCCCTGTTGCAGAAGAGGCCAAAACCAAGGAGGCAGGTCTGGACCCGCTTTCTTGAAGTGAAAATTTCAAAAGGCGAAATCAACTCCAAATCATGGGTCCATTCATCGGGTGTTCTATGAGATCATAGTCATATAAATCCTAGATCGTAGAGCTTTTGTTTCGGATGTGAAGCCTTTGCCCACACCCAAGCGGGAACGCCAGGAAGCTTTGCGAAGACAACAACATGAGAACTGGCGGTCAAAAGCGCTGCTCCGGCAGGCCAGTTTGGCACATGGGCAAAACTTGTGGTTCCAAGTTGGGTGGCGAATGGTTTATATAATGGATTTTAATGGTGCTTTCATACCAAGGACGAAGAGAGCTCTTTGTGTTTTCAATTTTACTCTGACCCAGATCTAAGTTGGCTGCGACCATCCTTTCCTATTCTGGTGTTCACACAAAAACATTGCCAAGAGCTATGGTTGTGGTAGATCCCAGTGGCCTGCTAAGCTGCTTGCCGATTCCCTTCTCATGTGATGAACCGACGATCTTATATTATCCAATAGACTTTGGAAGTCCTATTATCCTGGACTGGAAAGTAATTAATGGATATTCATGGTGCAGTTGAACTGTCACGAGATGTCCTGAGGTTTGAGTTGCACACAACGCTTCAATAACCACTGATCCTCTCATCAAACTGTGAGTTGCCAGGTGTCCCGTCCAGCCTCAGCGGAAGAGTCATGTGACGCTTGGATCATAAGAAATTCACCTTGCTCGCAAGATCCCGGGGAACGCATCTCACTGCACAAGTCCATGAGTTAACCCTGAAGTTTCATCTCATGTCTTCTGTGTTTCTCCACTTTGGCAAGGCCCAATGATTCATAGATTTCATAGCCCTCATCCCTCACAACATCTGGCCCATTCCTTTCGCGTGGGAAAAAAAAAGTACTGGGGTACTGCCTCAGGCCAAGACCGTGCTCAAGGTGGCAGAACAACAACGGCCAAGGACTCGACTGGGGTTTTCAGCTGGGTGGCCAGCTGTTCCCCAGAGATTACCGCATGTGAACATATGTGAACTGTGATGTGATTGTGTTCTGAAACCTGAAAACTCTAGACATAGACTTCAGAGATGCGGCAGCAGGGATTTTCTTGTCTTGGATTCAATTGGATCATCAATCACTTCTGGCTCAGACACCAGGAGTCAAGCTCAACCACGACGACGAGAATCACGATGATCTTGAAAGGGATGCCATTTTCCTTCAACCTTGCGTGTCAAACCAGAAGAGCATGCATGCCTTTTTATTTTTCTCTAACACCACTAGTCTTTGCCCCTCTGTTTTGAGTGTATGTCAAAAGCGAGTTGGTGTTGAGGGGTTCATCAACGCTTCCAAATACTCAGTGGTCATGCAGTCCATTCGCTACCATCACCACACACATCCACACATTTCCAGCACCTACGAAAAGATCTCCTAGATCAGGGGGAAATGCAGCAGAGAGGTGGAAAGGCACCTGCAGAGGAAAAGAACTCTGCCTGAATGTCTTCGGAGTTATTGCCACATCAATTTAAACATATTAAACATGATCAAACATATATTAAACATGATCAAACATGATCAAACATGTAGTCATGTAGTCTTCTAGAAGGACCGCAAGCATTAGATCTTCGGCATTCGGATGATGGCATGGTGGCAAGACCTTTATGTTCGTCCCATCCATGCAGAGCCTACTAACCCATGTTTTCACTATAGACCACTGGTAGCCGTAGGTTGAGTGCATGTTTAGAACCTGTACCCCAGAATCACTTAAGACTTGCGGTTGTTTAAGATGTGCGGAAGCCATCGGAACTGCTGTGTGTAAATCTTGGCAACAGCTCGGACTAATTCTGTATAGAGATTAGAGCTTTGCAACATCTCAGAAAAAGTTGCTGAGAGCATCAATGTCGGGTTGGGTCAAGCAAGAAATGTTTTGGTGGCAAGTCAATTTCTGGCTGAGTTGCTGACAAATCATTCCCTTTTTGTATGAAGGGGATGCTGATCATTCCCTTGCTGACTTGAAAAGGAAAGCTGCAATCGTGTTGGCTTGGCTAGTGGTTTTAGATCTTCACCGACTTTGTGAAGCGACAAAGCCCCTCGGATAGTTTGAATCAGTGAGTTAAATCAAGTCGGGTGTTTCAATCTACGGGCGACAGATTTGCTGGATTTCAGGAGAACGCTTCTACTGCCTTTACTCTTCTTGGGTGAGTTACTAAGTTTCCAAGAAATCCCTGGCTGAATTGCATTATTTTAAATATATTTAAATGATACAACTGATTTTATAGTAGTTTTATGTCTTTTTGATTATTTTTGTAATGTATCATAATCTTAGCATCTTGCTCTACCCAATCCGCCAGCAACGCTTCGAATTCAGAGTCGGGGCTTCTGCCACTGTGCAAAGTATTGCCCAGACGGCCCTTTTGGCCCATTACTGGCGAGGAAGAAACGTTCACAGTCGCTGTGACCGGTGGTTATGCAGAGTTACTTCGATCTCAGGACTTCATTTCCATAGCAGGAATACATTGTCTCATGCAAGCCTTTCAACCCACATGCTGAGCTCACATAAACATGCTGAAGCCATTTTCGGACTGACCCCCCTAATCGAAGTGCGATCTGTGACTCATCATGTCGCCTTTTCCCTTATGTACAGATCTTAAAATACACAGATTTGTGATATGTAATTGGACTTGTCCGTTTTCACATGCAGGAAGAAAATCACATCCACTAAATCATTACTGCCAAGATCCCCAAGAGGTTTCCCACAGAAGCAACATGGACATGGAACATCCAGCATTATTTTAGCATGTTCAATTTCTCGGATTTTCTCGGAGGGACAGATAAGACAGGAGCTTTTTGATTTCACTATGATCACTATGTGCCATGGTCAGAAGTTGGATTTCATATTGATCATATTGTGGGTTCATGCGACCATTGAGCATCGATAATTAGATTATGGAGGATTCCCAATACTGGGATGACCAGAACCCGTCCCACGTACGGCGACAGGACTTTGAGGAAGGGCCAGGGATCCAGGCCACCCGGGGGGCTTTGGGCGGAAGTGCTGCTTCTAGGGATTCTAGGCTTTTATTGTACACAACCAATATGAACGTATAATTTAATCATATTTAATACAAGCACTGGTAATCAAGCCTTTCCCAACCCACAACCGAAACTGACAGCAGCTTGATCTCCTGAACGTATTCAAGGCGCTCGCCAAACGACGTGACACGCACCTGAGATGGCGTACTGCATATCTAGAGGATCTTATTATATCTTATTATTCTTATAGCGTTTCAGGCTGTGAACAGGTTCTTCATCCTATCAATCCTATCCTTTTTCAAAGGTTTAAGGGGCCCTGAAAAAACCCGAGCTAATCTGGGAGATCCAATGCAGATCCTGGGCTTGGCGATGCATTACCCAGTGAAGCTGGCCTCGGTCTCAGCTGGAGATGGGACAGGCCATGATTCCTTTGGGTCTCATGGGGGTTTCCATGGTACCCCAAAATTGATGATTTATAATTTAATAATTCATAATGGATTTTCCCATTATATGTATATATATATACTGTATATATATATACATACATATAAAATTGATGATTTACCCCCTCAATTTAGGAAACCTCCATATGAAAGACCTGAAAGCGTTCGATTCGGTTTTGAATGCCCCAAAATTGAAACCTTGAACCAGGCCAGCGAAGAAGGCACGGTGCCGTAAGGGATTGAAGAAATCACGCTATTGGAAACAATGATGGATGAGAACATGAGCCATTTTCACTGGGCAAATCATCATATGATTACATACATATATGGTGGTTCTTCTCCCAAAACCTTGTTGGAAGGGTACGATTTCCATCACCGCACTTGCAACAAGGCCAGGGTGACTATACATGCTGGCCATCGTCCCAGCAAAATTGAAACAGAGAAATGACATCTATAGATATCTATAGATATCTATAATTTCATATAATTTCAACACGACACCATGTGTTCCTGAAAGCAATAATCCGATAGGCAGAGTGGACGAGATGCTGGCCGTGAGAAGTAGATCTCAGAAGGCTCGTCTGGACAACCCCCGACACCAGGGATATCTTGCGGTAATGAAACATGGCTGGCTGGGAAATCCACCATAAATTTATAACTCTATAGATCTATAACATTTCAATGGGAAATCATCTATCAAGGCATATGAGAGGGATGTGTAGTTCGTAAAGCCAGCAGAGTTTGATTAGGTGACACCATTCACATCATTTCACTCCATCCTTGATCACTATGTCACTATGAGTTCAGTTGGCATCTGTACCTCAGAATGTTGGTCGGAGCATGTCAATGAACATACAAACTGATTCCGCTCTATCACAAAGTAAGGTCAAGCAACTTTAGCACGTTGCTTCTGCAGAGATGTCCTGCTCTTCCAACTCTCTTGGTGCACGAAATGTCACTGTCAGGAAATCATGGGCGCCAAAAGCAAGTCCTTGCATGCTGAGGTCAGGGGTTTGGTTTTTCGTAACAATGCTGAGTTTGGGAACCCTTCCGAGCTGGTTGATCTTTGCTCATAGATTCATAGATCAAGGGCACCCCAAGAAGCTCGTAGATGTCAACAGTTCAATGGCACGGCATCACCTCATCACAGCAGGTGATGCTTGTGGCACGCTGCGCCAGGGAAGGTATCGCCACAGTCTGGCTCTGAGGGCAGGGTAGTCGAGCACAGCAAGGTACCTCCCAAGGAATTCACATGAATTCACCAGAACGGATCGTCAAAGCGAGAGTCTTTGGATGTCTTTGGCGACATTTTGAGATTTTTGAGCTCGGTTATTGAGAATAAGTCATGTCGATTCAGCATAATTGAAGCCCCTCAGTGTTGCACGCACATCCATCCCCTGTCAACAGGTCCAGCTGGTTCCAAACATGGATTTGGATGAATCATCTGAGGATGGAAGTTGGCTCTACTGCTTACAAGCGCCATGTGTGAACCTCAGGTAAAGATATGTAAAGATGGTAAAGAGTGCCTCAATTGCAGGGGGGGTTCTTCGAGATATGACGACTCAGAAGCATTTGGATTTGAGATTCCGTATGTGCGACCTTCCGCTGGGTTTTGGAAATGGGAAATTTTCCATCCCTGTCTCTTTCAGAGTTTCCATATGTTTCCATGCCATCGGCTAAGGTTGGAATTGTGTAAAGGCTTTGATGATGGCAGGGGTCACCCGCATCATTTTTCAGGCAGGCTGTGGTTCAGAGGTGTCGCAGGCTTCCATCCCAACACCTCGAGCTTCCGAGGGTTGATGAAGCGTATGCAAAGCGTAAAGCGTATGCATCTAGGATGCCTTCTAGATAAGCAATTGGGGTCTTGATTAATTTGTTCGAGGACGTCAAACACCATGAAACTGGTCGAGTTGAATCATTGAAAGAGGTGGAATGAATAGACAGAATCCTTTCGCGACACTGACATATCTGACATGAACTGGTGCAGAACAACTTCGCAAGGGGTGAGCCTATATTCAAAATTATTCAAATATATTTAAATATTGAAATGATTATATAGACTTTCATCCTGTTCAATCTGCTAACATTTATTAGCTCCAGTATGTGAGAGGATCTGGGCTAGTTGCACTCTTGCCATTTGCACAGCAGCTTCGTGGACAGTCTTGATGCTTCTCTGAACCGCCAAGATTGTCAGCACACTTCATGATCGCAGAATGCGCCCGTAGAATCCACTAGACAAGCTGCAGTCCTCTGCAGTTCCTGTCAGCATGAAACGGTGAACAACTTGCAGGAACCTGACGAACATCCCAGTTTCCAACGGCAACGGGAGGCCTCCTGAGCACCATTTTTGTTGGCCATGCGGATCCGCACAGCAGGTTGCACACAATCAGGAAACCCTCGGGTTGATTGCCATAGGAAACCAATGGACACATTTGTTCAAAGATCGCTGTTCTGCTTGGACGCAATCATCAAATACGCGCGTTTAGAGTTGAGAAACTTGGATATGGATATGCATGTATACACTCGGAATATCCCAGAATCAAGTAATCGATCTTGCTTGTGACCAAGTGGAAGAGCCATCTTGGACATTCTTTGACTGATCTTGAGACATTTTGACCGTTTTGACTGCCCCCTTGGTCCCTTGGTCTTTTTTCAACGTTCAATCGGCGTCGGTAGGCCCAAGGGCAACTGAAAACTGGCGCCAGGTGGTTCAGGCCGCTGGAGCAGAGTGGCACTGCATGGTGCCAAGCCGGAAACGTTTGGCTCATTTGAAGGCACTGCGTCACTGCGTTTGACCGGGAGGCTGTATGATTCAACATGAATCAACATGATTCAACATGATTCAACATGATTCAACATGTCAACTCTGACGGTCCATTGAAAGACACATTTTAGACATGTTAATAGTTTCCTGTAGAGAAGTGATTCTTGCTTCGAAGAAAATGGACTTCAGGGTTCGCTGTTCAGAAGTGCTTGCCCTTTGGCCTTGGCCCAGTGTCAGGCGTTTCAAGATCACTGGGCGAAGAACCATTTGCCACGACCGGAGCTTAGCGTGGCATGTGACCGGGAAAAGATCAAACAGCAAGTTGGCTGGCGACATGATGAAGTTTTATCCCAAGGCATTGATGAAGTGATTCCGTGCCTATTTTGATTTCAAGAATCTGGTTGTGCCATGGGATGTGTTATTCCAGTGTGCAAGGGACTTGCCCAACTGGCCCTAAGCCACAGAGGCTTGCGCGCGATCAAACCTGAGCCAGCCTTGGATGGCTGAAAAAGTCTGGAATCAGCGGGGTGGAGGGTGTGGGACCTTGCGTTCACATTGTTTTCGTGGTGTTTATGAGACCCTGGTTTCCCACATCAGATTCAGATCCAATCGTTACAAGACTTACATATCTTTACCAGCTCGGTGGGGGGGGATGGGGTGAGGGGGTGGAGGGGCTGGGTGCAATAGTGTTCACTTGCACTTGTGCGTGCAACTAGACTCTACGCTCCCAGTATTCCACAGATAGAAGATTTCTCCGGACTCGAGTTTGTTTGCAAGACAACGTACCCCTGTAGACCTTTCTCTGATATACGATGTTTTTTCTGGTCGCAACGAAAATGATATTCACAATTCGTGTGTGTGTGTGTAATCTTATGGATTCTTTTTGGATTCTTATGGTGTTGGTAGCAGGGAGGCATGTAATGTGTATACACAGTCACCCACTTCACCATCTCCACGCAGGGCCATGAGGCTCGTCCAGCACCCAAGGCCTCCGTGCGTTGGTCTCGAGATGTACTTGGGTGAATCCATGCAGATGCCAAGTGATGCCAAGTGTTTCATGCGTTTTCTTTCCATCACACTTCTGTGCTCTTGATAGTTCTGATAGTTTTTGTTGGTGTGTCCTCGTGTGCCGAAGGCAGTTACAAACATCCTTCGAAACATGTTTTGACATGCACAGAACCAACGGGCAGTGGCTATACGACCGCAGATGTTAGCTCACCTGATTTGGGAGGCCTTCCTCAGTCCAGCGCGACATCGGGCAGTAGTCAAAGCACCAGCAACTGTCTGAGTGTTGAATGCTGTGATGTTTGCATTGAATTGTTTGCTGCTTGGTGATTTCTACAAGAGTCATCTTTAGACATTTCCTTCTGACATACCCAATTTCAAACGGATGGCAATGTGCTTCAACATCTGCAGGTAGTATATTTTGACCTCTCTGAAGGCCATCAAAATTCATGAAACAGAACATGAAGCATCGTCATCACCATCACAATGAATGATGAATGGTCACGATCACCATCACATCCTCCATGATATTCATGATCACCATGGTCTTGCTGCATGGGCGTGACTGACACCCTGAAATTTCAACGCAAATCTTCAAAAGTGCCGTCACCACAAAAGATCATTCTGAACTGGCCCTGCCCTGAGAACCAATTGCAATTTGAGGCTCCGATGAACGCACTTCTGCCGGTGCCACAGGCAGCTGCATTGCCACAACCACCAATGCCACACCAACAACATGAAGATGATACCGATACCATGATGATGAGTCGATGAGACACTAAGTTTCGCAGAGAAAGAGGAGTCCAATCAAGACCATGAAGTGCAAGTTTTGGCCGGCAGGGTGATGATGAGCCATCGGTTGCAGGGAGCCCAAAGCCTTCGTTCACAGGCAGTGTCCCAATGTATTCAGGGATACAGATCAAATCCATTCAAATGATATATCTTTGTGGTCCAAAATTGAATTGAACACCGGCAAAGATGAAAGGGTATCGGAATGTATCGGACATTTTGGCCCGTAGCATGCATTGGAAAGGCACTTGACTAAGTGGTTGAAGGACCGCTACTTGGGCTGTGCATCCCTGGCATGAAACCACTGAGCTTCAGCAAGATGTGCTCAGTAATACGGGGTAGATGTGCTCAGTAAATTCAGTAATACGGGGTGGATCATTTGGAAAAGATCCATCCATGTTTTCACATGGTTCTTGGTCATGCTGCAACCCAAAGTATCCCAACGTAAGAAAGTGACATAAAGTGACTTTTGTTTTGGCCTCGTCGCATGATGTCGCATCATGTCGCCCTTGCCATCACTGCAACTCATAACCTGCATCTCCACCAAGGCCCCACCAGGCGGGTGATGGCGGCCATCCAGATCCTCCTGCTACATCAATTTTTCATCATCATGTACTTGGATGTACAATGATTAAAGAAAAATGATGATTAAACAGACCTGATATTAATATGTATGAATATGGGTTAATATGGGTTAATCATGGTTAATCCTTAAAATTCATCACAAGCTGTACTGTACTTGGTAAGTCTTTTTTTGCCTGGTGAGATCATGTGATCCGGTGGGCCGCTGACAGGTCCCGCTACTCCAGTAGCTCCACCAGGTGCGGATTGCACAAAAGTACCGATGGGAGATCCTCGGAGATGGTAGATTAATATACCATCTGGTTATTTAACATAGCCATGGAAAATCACCATTTTTAATAGGTGAACCATCTATAAATGGGCCATTTTCCATGGCTATGTTAAATTACCAGAGGGTATTAGGATTAAGTTGGACTAATGTGGATGATTTGCAGTCCTTTGATTTAGTTGATTTTGTGATATTTTGTTTTAGTTGATTCATGTTGATTCAATCATGAACCATATTTAATCTGAACACTTCCACAGAGGCACCTTCAGACTCAGAGTTTGCTTAGGATTCCAGGGGGTTGAGGGTTGTTGAGTGTCAACTGCAATCACGCACTTGCAGGGCTGGAGTTCAAGTCGAAGAATGAGACCCTTGGTTGACATTTGGACAAAGAATCTGCTTTTTCGTTTGAGTCCAACAGATCTGGCTTACAGCAACAGGGGGAAGACAGCCCGCAGGTACCGACGGAAGTGGAACCCTCGCATTGCTGCGCAGCAACGAAAGGAACGGGAGGAGCCGGGCGGCAAAAGGGAAACCGCTGCTCGAAAACGATGAAAACGTCATGGGCCTGGGCCGTTGATGGCGATGTGCATTTGTTTGTCCATGTTTGTCCTTACATTTTTGTCTGCAAGTACACCGAATTCGTATGCAAGGTAGCTGATCATATGTTGTCATATGTTGATATTCTAAAGTTATTCAAAAGTATTTTAGCAAGCTTATCAATCTAATGTTGGCAGCTTGCGGCAGCTTGAAGGGTTGAATATCTAGAATGCATCCAGAAACTTTCAGGGCCTTGAAACTGCTGGCACTTGACACTCCTTCGTGAAAAACTTCTGAGATACGATAGACATTTTATGGATTGATTTGGGGACATCCAAACAGTTTCATTCATCCAATACCTCATAATACCTCCCATTTCTAAAGTGCCATTGCCCAGCTAGCCATACCTGGCCAGAAGCTGTTGCCCAATGTCCAGAGGTAGCGCGGGTTGTGAATATCAGGGGGTTGTGCCGTGGGTGTTGAAACTGTGTTCCGCTGAATTTTCGGCATCTGGCTTAGAGCTACCCTCTGGTAATTCAACATAGCTATTGAAAATGACCATTTATAGTGGATTTTCCCATAAACATCCATAAACAATGGTGATTTTCCATAGCTATGTTAATTTACCAGAGGGTATCAAGGATACATGATTTTCATGATAACCATAGACGCCACGCTCAGTGGTTTTGTAGGCCTGCAGAGTTCATGCAGAAATCTGAGGACTTGACCCGGTCGGCCATTAAGATGGCCCCTGTAGTGAGTGTTCCCCAATGATCTTAAACATACAGCACCTTCGAAATTGTAGGTTCATGTAGGTTCCACATAGTAAAATCATGTAAAATCCCGATTTCTATCCGGGACGGCTAGAAGCATCCAAACCAGGTTGCCAGCGATCGAGGCGCTTATTGGGGTTCCGTTTGGTACCATGACATGAGCTTGTGAGGTATGTGTTCAAATATTTTCAAACTAGAAGAATCACCAGGCAGCCTTTAAGGTTGAAGCAGTCTTTAATGATGTTGATCCCTCCAGTTCTGCCCGATTTGTTTGGGGCCCCACACGCACAAACCTCACCGCGCAGACACCCAAAGCACCTGAGTTGGTGGAGAGAGAGGCCTGGAAGGGTCTTCAGTATAGCAGCTCTGTCTTCGTATTCTAAGACTCTAAGTTATTGTAAGTACATGTAAGTGCAGGAAATGTAAGCACAACCTCATGTGTTATAAGTTATAGTCTTAGTTATAATGTCACTTCCCTTGGTTTTGTATGCGACTGATGAACTTGTCAGGTCAAGCATTGCAGTCATGACGATCCCATGGCATCGGAGCAACCTGGCAGCCACGCCATAGGCGAAGAGATTTACATCAGCCGTTTGCCAAATATATGCGTAAAGTATCGTAAACGGCTGATGTATATGATTTGTATATGTGTAGTTTAAGAATACAGAGCTCAGAGGTGGAGTGAGTGGTATTGTGTATATAATTGTATTGCACACATACACATATATATATAACTATATATATATATAACTATATATATATATATAACTATATATATATACTACATAATTTATAACATTATGTGCTGCACCTCTCAGAAGAACAGTTTCTGCGGCTTTTCCTTGGACAGGGACTGGTCCATGTTGATGTTCCCAAATATGCTGGGTTTCCCTACAGTAATTCTCATGCCATCATGCTTCAAGCGGAAGCAGCAGCCCTTTCGTGTCATGTTTGTGGGCACCTTGTCCCTTATTTTAGTGATAGTATTGACATGTATTGACCGTCGACTGATGTTTCGCCCTATTTCACAGCGCCATTGACCAAGGTGTGGTTCCACAGCCGCTGCTGGGCTTTCGCTTTCAGCACCCATGGAGCGGGAACAGGGAATCATCGCTTGAATCCTTAGCCTTGACAGCAGGTAAATGCAGGTAAGCTGTGACTTTGGTCATTTTAAGTTGGGGGATTGTGTCGACCCAATCATCATGACGGATGCTGCAGTGACAATCATGAAGGGCAGAACAAGTTTGCTGCAATTGTTGCTCAAATTGAGGGCCGTCAATGGTAGGCCCTACACATACTGGAAGAAAGAACAATTGGTGAGTGCAATTCGAATCATTCTCTTTACAAGTCCTTCTATGGGATGCTGGTGAAAAATTGTGCCAGATTTGGCTGACATAGCTGCCTTTCACATGGTGAGTTTGCTGCATCCAGACAAAGACATTCAGAGCCCACGACGGTAGGATGCCTGGAACTGGCATCCTGGAACATTGGAGCCGAGAAACAAGCATCATACCTTCCTGGCCTATACTGTCTTCATAGCAGTTTCTTTTTAAAAGTGCACCTGGTGCCCAACATCAAGTGATCCAGACATGATGTGGGAATTCTTCATGAAAGATCTTCAGTTGCAGAGCCAGACGTGGGATCTGTGGTCAGTGAAATGACCAAACAACTACAAAAGCCGAATCTAGTGAGAAAAAACGTCAACATGTTTGGGCCAAACTGTGGCTCTTTGTGTTCAATTTTAATTCCGGAGAGCCATGGATTACCGTTTTTCGCGGCATGCCCGAAGGCCAAAGCCCGGTGCAAGCTCGGGATTATGGAGAAGAATGGGGTGGGTGCACTTGGCCAGGCAATGTCTCGTGCCAAAAAAACGCTCTGATTACAGTATGTGGCTATTATTAGTTTTAATAACATAATTAAAATACATATATATATATATGTATTTATATTATACATCTATTTGCATCTATTTGCGATCCCTTTCCCGCTATTTTGATGTTCGTCAGGGTCCCAAGGTTTGAATCCACAGCCCGCAGCCCTGTGAACTTTCCGCAGGCGCAGCCCAAGACGACGATCGCGAACCCCACCGCGGAGCGACGTTGCAGAGAGAATCTCAAAGGCCTTGGTAAGTGGGGAGACCCAGTGGGAGACCCATTTTTTTTTTCACACTCTAGAAGAGGACTTGTCTCCAATTCATAAATTATAATGATATGGATATCAGCTGAAGTTGTTGTTCCGATTCTGGTGCGATGTATCATTGAAAAAACATTCTAATCCAGTCATATCCAGTTTAATACACAGACTTCACGTTGGAAGTTCGTTGAACCGAAGTTCCGCAAGCTGAGGATTCGGCCGGTATCGAGATCATCGGCCGGAAGGGCTCATGGTGAGTTCTGAAGGAGGGTTCCTGTTGCTTAGCTGTATCCTACTGCAAGAGTCGGTATGCAGTCTCAGGTGTTGAAGTCCAACAACAAACCGAATTGATTAAAGATCTTAAATATTTTTCAGGAGCTTTTCATTTGCAATGATCGTTTTGAAAAACTGACCGTCAAGTTTTTTGTTTCCTTTCCTCAGCCAACTTCGGGATCTGGGTCATTGCCGCACTGAATCTCCCAAGGCTTGAAAACCTCATGGAAAGCTGGGCTGCGTACGAAGGCACTGTGACCTGCGTGTCATATGTGTCATGTGCAGGAATTGCAAGCGGGGATGGTTAAACCATGGTAATTAATCTGGTAATCATGGTAAACCTCAATCAATCACTATGTATATAATTGTATATATATATATTATACTATATATATTATACTATATATATAGTATACTATATAGAACACTATATATATTATACTATATATATTATACTATATATATATATTATACTATATATATATATATTATACTATATATATCATACTATATATATATAATACTATATATATATTATACTACACATATAATACTATATATATATTATACTATATATATATTATACTATATATATATTATACTATATATATATATATATATTATACTATATATATATATATAATACTATATATATATTATACTATATATATATTATAGCATCATCAGCTGGTTCATTCGGTTCGTTTTTCCGTGACTTCACATTTCGAGCACCCCAGACGGTGTTGAAATCAGTGTCGTTCAGGCGAGACAGCTCGGTGGATGTTGAAGCAAGAGAACGACAGAAGAGTGCGAAAGAGAAAAGTTGATTTTTGACATATTATATATTTTCAACTCTTCTGATGTGATTTCTATAGATTGTGATTATAGATTATGTATTATAGATTATATATTATATATTTTCTACTTTTCTACATATTATAGATTATATATTGTGATTTCTCTCACAAACATTTTTGATTCAGAGAGCCCTCCATTTCCAACAAAACATATGTCGTTGCTGTTTTGACCCTAACTAAATTTAGTTTTGATTCTTCAACTTTGGTTTCTCATTTCCTTGTGATGGCATCACAAATGCTATGATCTACATGCTATGGACGTTGAAGTTGAAACCCAAGTCTGCATATGTCCCAAGCCGCACATCGCAAGCGCATCCAAACCTATTAGGATCTGCATTTGGATGTGTACTGTAGAAACATGTAGAAACGTTATTGCTAAGTGCGTAACTTCGTTGCAATATACATTTTTTCAAGACAATGAAAGAAAGCATCAAACATCGATTTTTGTTGATATCGAACTGGACATTTCGCCAGTTTGCCATCCAGGATACTCCAAGAAGGAAGTCCTTGATGCCGTACCTCGGCGACAGCGACAGCGGTGCTCTTTCCCACTGGAGCACAGCTAAAAGAAGAACAACATGTCATCAAAGACAGGCTATAACGCTTACTATAATGTCTATGACTATGATCTTGATACATGAACCATTTCAACTATGATTGTAACATATGTCAACATATTTCAACAAGTCCAATTCTGACTTGGAACTGTTTTTTTTGGACTGACATTGCAGCAGATTGGTCCCGGTTGTTCTTGAGGTTCAATACAGTGGAAGTATGTATTGCCAGGTTCTGATGTGCATAAAGTGTGAACGTTCTTTGCTCAAAATGGGAATGGTTCCTGTCCAGAATCCGACTTCTGCGTTTGAATGAGTTGGTGTAGTACCCCGTAGGAGATTGTTCTCTCTCTCTCTCTGCCTTCAAAAACTCACCGACATTGTGACATTTGCCCCATCACCCTCGAAACTGATACTGTCAGCTATCTGAATTCTATGATCTATAGTTGTCATGGTGTGAATCTTTCACAGGGATTCCCTGGAATTCCTTGAATGGGTTGCAAAAGGGGCACCATATTCACCCACCGAGCCTCGTGGGACCAGTTCCAGGCGAGGCTTCACATGTTCCACGAGGATGGGCACTCCCTGCGCTTCGAGATCACGCAGACCAGTCGAGGTTGCAGCGTCACAGTGGGTCATTTCCCCAGATGGACCATACTATATATATATGATATGGAATGGAGCATACTTCAAGGCACTTCAAGTGATTTTGTGAGTTTAGCCTCATAAATCTGATAAGAAAGATGCAAGCATGGCGGCATGTTCTGAGTTTTTTGAAGCAAGGGATAGTCGTTCTTTTTCAGATATAGACCGAAATGGAAGAGTCTTGCCCAGAAACTTAAGTTTCTGATTTTTTTTAAAAGTCACCTTGGTCCCCAAAAAAGGTTCGATGGTTTGGATCATTTTGAAACCAACCTGCTTCCCCGTCGCTGCAGATACCATGATCAAAGTGAAGCCCCGTAGAGGTGGGTGAAGCCTCAGTGATGCTGTTGGAAGATGCGGGAATTCAACAGGTCACAATTCCAAGCAGTTGATACTTGATTTATGTTTGATATTTGTAGGGAAAGAATTTATATAATTTAATTACATAATATAATTACAGTCATAATACCAATAAACAACATTTCATTCCATGCTTTTTTTTTCCGAGTCCCCAAGTTTTGCGAAACACCGGTTTCTGTCACTTTGGCCTCCGTAGAAATGGCGGAGACATACATTTAATTTTGGCAACCAGGGATCACAGATCACAGGAGAATGGAAGCAGGTTCCTCCTGGATGAAATGCAAATACGTAGTGTCCACCTGTTTCTGGTTAGACGATACCCAGTGGCATCCAGTGGCAATGATCTGAGGAAGTAATTAAGAATCAAACTCCAACTTGCATGCGATCAACAGTCCCAATCAGCTCATCATGATACTGAGGCACCACAAAAAACATCAAAAAACTTTGACGTGTGACTTTACATGTGAACCATGGTGAAAAACTTAAGGGTAAATTGCCCCTAAAAAATTGGTGGATCAATTTATCAATCCATTGGGATTTCCCATTGTGGAATGGATGACCATATCACATACCACATTCATCCGATTCATCCTATGTTTTGACGATTTTTGACGTAAGACCATGGCACACACACAGACCATTCGACCTGGAGCCGGCAGGGGGTGGCCGCGGCGACCGTGGCGACCGCGGCGACCGTGGCGACCGTGGCGACCGTGGCGACCGCGGCGACCGCGGCGACCGCGGCCACCGTGGCGACCGCGGCGACCGTGGCGACGACCGGTGGCATCGCTCTGGTCGTCGAATTGGGTCCGTCAAAGTCGAGGAGTCAGGCGTGCGCTGAGTCGCTGAGCCATGGATTGTCACCTCAGAAACAATGTCCTTTGAAATCTTTGAATATCTTTCGATCGGAAATGGAATCATGGGACAGTGTATGACAGTGTGAAAGATCGACTTGAGTCTGTTGATGTTTGAGTTGAAGACTGATGACACCTTTCTAAGCAATGACGCACGGTGTCTCAAACCGGTGGTACACTCTGTGCTGGGCTGCTTGACCTGATTTGTATGGACAATCCAGAGCGCTGCCATAGATGGAAAGACAGACTGCCAGTCTGATGATCCACAAATTGCCAGAGGGTTTATCATGGTTTATCATAGTTTGGGAATTTAGGGGAATAACATGATAGTAAAGCGATGTAAAGCGAACTGATAGCATCCATGTGGATCTTCGGTGATGACTCTGTGCCGCAGATCGAGAAGACTCCCTGCCTCCTCTGCGGGAGCCACGAACTCTCGACGAGAAGCTCGACATGCTTCTCAGCAGCATGTTTCACGAAATGAGTGCAGTGCAAAGTTGGGATAAGTTGGGTGTGACTCGTGGATCTACGCGACACAAGACCTTTGTACCGAATTATTGATGAAGACTAGTCAAGGGAAATCTCCGAATTGGAATGTTAGAAGGGGATGTGGGCAACATTCTCAGAAACCTCATTCTGATCTACAAGTACTGGTAGGGTTCGTTTGTGTCATGTCTGGAGAAATGAGTCAACATGGGAAATGTGCGCACTCCAGGGAAATCAGATGCAAGCACATCATCATTCCTCTGAACTCAAGCCATTTCGGCTGATACCGCGGTCGTGTTGTTTGCAGACAAAAGTCGAGTATCTTCACAGCTTGTTGTGATCATTTGTCGGCGAACATGTTTAAACATGTTTAAATTATTTTAATTTGATTGAACATGCTTAAAACATTTCATTCGTCCATGGCTGCAGTGAACCCGCGAAGATCGTTGTTAGGCCCTTAGATGACCTCGCGGCCCCAGAGCGACACGGAGACCGATCTGCTGCCAGCAGCCAGGGATCCCAGGACCACGACCCTTTTGCATCTTTTGTGGGAGCTTTGTTGTACCCTTTTCTAGTCTCAAACTCTTGCACTCGTCGCGGAATACTTTTTGGCAGGGCTGATCGTTAATATTTCGGAATCTTGTATTCCAACCATAATACTTCAAGATGATGTTCAGCGGGACTGCAGATTTTGGGAAGTACGGCTGTGGAAGATGAATTTCCATCATCTTCCATCATCTTCCATCTTCCTACGCTACGGAGATGATTAGTTCTACCCAAGTTTTCCCCATGACCTGACCACCCGAGGCTCCCGCGAGCCCTTTGCCGACAAGGCTTCTCGTACGTGACCCTAGATGGGAGATGCGGAATAAATTTGGCAAAAGTGAGGTTGAGTTGAGGTGGGATAGGTTTTTGGCATTTTTCGCATCCTACTTTGTTTGGGAGCAAACCAGTTTAGCAAGGTTCACTGAGGCTCTAGTACAATGATATAGTTTGAAACTGGGGGCAGCTTCATCCAAGGTGCTGGCTGTCATACTCAATCATAGCACCAACTTGTTCTAATACATCTAGTATCATCTAGTATCATTTTGTTTTTGTTTGTCGACCGCATGATGTCTGGTCACAACGGATTCAAGCGGTAACTCAAAGACTTCCAGTTTCATTCTGCCTAGCGGCCTAGCCGTTTTCAGTGACATCTCCCAAGATTGGGCGAAGATTAGGTTCAGTCAGCCATGGATGTTACCCAGGTGTGCATCGCAAGATGGAGCAGATGGGTCACACACCAGCTATGGCGCACCGAAGGAGGCCAATCTAAGTGGTTCATGATTGCCGTATATTGCCGTCCAATGTTCATCTCCGAAAACCTGTTTGTTTCTGTGTGTTCTCCATGTGACAAGCAATGGTCGATAGAGTCGATAGATGCATCCGCATAACATTCACTGACTTGTTCTCATACACTCCTGGCGATGTGAAATCCAGAGAATGTGGAATTGAGGCGACGCCACCCCGCCAATTCCAGAATGAATGCCAAGGTATGGACCGGAATCGACATATAACATAATTATAACCAAAAAAAACACCAAATTGCCAACACACATGAAGATCCAATCCCGAATTGCCTACTTCTTGGGATTTCTTGGGGTCTAACCAGTGTCATTCCTCAATGCGAAACACGTCCAGGCCGCCGGTGAATGCTGACCGAGGAGGCGGACTGCTTGGGAAGCTGTTGGGCCACATGGGAGACTTCGAAAGGGGCTGATTTCGTTAAAGTGGACCTGCTTTATCGGAATTTTATTGGAATTTTATGGGGAAGATTTGGGAGTTTAATTCGATATGTTCGAGTTCTCAAATTCGATACACAAACACAAACACAAACGTGGGAAATTTGGATGAAAACCCAGCGCATGAATGCGGATGACGGGTCTAGTCTAACTTTCCAAAAATGCGCCAGCTCACGACGGTAGCATTTGGTCATTCTCATCGCGACAGGTGCACAAACTTCACAATAGATAGGATAGGATAGGTAGGCTTCATGGGGATGTCATGGGATGTCCATTGCCTAGTCGATGAATGTAACATAATGTAACCATGGCACTGAGAACTAATCTGACAATTCACTCCCAATAACTCCCATGATTTTTTCAACTCCAAAGCATTCGAAATCACTGGTTGACCAGGCTCGCCACGGGGCTCACCCCGGGGCTCACCCCGGGGCTCACCCCGGGGCTCACCGATGGGCTCCGCTCCACGTTGGTGGAGCCCAGGGGGGAAGCCCAGGAGACCAACAAACATCTGGATTTACGATGAGCCAATGATACTAACAGTAGATAACAGTAGATAACAGTAGATAACAGTAATAATGATAACAATAATAATAACAATAATCCTACAATAGTAATAATAATTAATATTCAATGAATACACCATATAATTATACAGAGTTATTTTTTTTGGGTTTTATCAAAATTAATGATGAGTTATAATGAATACAGGAATGAATTTCATAGCAGTGAGTCATATTCATAGTGAATTTAAACTATAAGGAATGATAAGACTGCATTATATCATTGTAATGCATTATGATCTACAATGAATTACCTTTCTGTAATCAAACATGGCAATCAAAAATCACCTACAAATTGATGTTTCAATGGGAACTTCACGTATAAATGGGCTAAACGTCCATTGCAATGTTTGATTACGTGAGGGCACACGTGATTGGTAAAAGATACAAGGGGATATTAAAATCCCCCCAGGCCCACGATTATATAATTATGTTGGTATATAGCATAATGGCATACAATGGTATCTACCAATGTGTCTATATATTATATGAAAGTGGTATGTAACGCTATGTACTGATTTGTAGCTATATGATGGGTTAGTTCCACATCCCAAATCTAAAATGGAAATCAACATCCTCTTTTTCAGGTTCCATATGGCAATATGATTCCATGTTTAAATGTGGTCTAGGTCTAGGTGTAATTACTGTGTATACATCATATATCATCATATGATTTCCTGGTATGTAAATGGTATGTATCATAGTTGTACTGTAATATCTGTAATGGTATATCTAGGGGAGTCAATTTTTCCACAACTCCCTGGCACTGATCTGACTCTCCGACTCCCAGGCGTGAGGAAGCCACCAATGCCAATGCGCCAACTGCGCCAACCCCCGAAGGCTCGATGTGTCGCGATATGTTGTGATTTGGTTGTGATTCCTCGTGTGATACTTCTTGGTAAAAAATGTTGTGGGCATACTTCACCATACTGTATCATACTTCAGTACTCTTTCGCTCTGCGTGTTTCAGGAGGCGAGGTCGCCCTTCGTCAAGGCGCCGCCGGTCAAGGCGCCACCAGTCAAGGCGCCTCCCATGCGCTTGCCGCCCAAGAAGGAAGCTGGTGCTGACCAGGCGGGAGGGATGGATCCAGAATGGGTTCCCGATGCTTCCCGGACTTTTGAGACAAAGCAGTCAGATGATCCTGGTTCTTGATGATCTTTTGAGACAAAGCAGTCAGGCGCAACCCCGATTTCTCAGACCCATTTCTCAGACCTGAATCGTCAATTGATAGAATGTCAATGTCCGTTGTCCTTCTAGAGATGGCCCTGGCTACATGTCTACCACCAATAGAATTCAAACAACCATCTCCATCACCATAGGATGCTGCCTGCAGGGTCATCACCGCTCTCGCAGGGAATGGAGGTTGATCCTCCACGCCTGGGTGAGCCTCCACGCGAACAGGATGACGATCTCAGCGAAGGCAGCGGAGTGATGCGGAGTGGGGCACTGTGAGGCAGTTGGACAGGGGGATTCCACTCCATGTGATTCCATTTGGTTTCTTTTTGTAAAGTATCTGAGTTTCAACATCCGATATTTGACACATGGTTTACTTTAGTAGATTTAGAGGAACCCAACAGGTTAGTGTGGCACATGCCACATGCTTCCAGAGTTGCTGACGCTATGACGGATGTAGTACGCAATCTGCTTTTAACGAGGTTGCAGGATTCAAGTTGGAAAATCTCTCAAGTATGGATCCCTTTGCCTGCCGCCTTTTCCCCTGTGTATATATATATATATATATTGTTTTTTTGGGGGATCAAGTTGCCACACCATATAGTATTCATTCACCATCATTTTCTACACATATATTGGCAGTGTATATACTGCCATCGCAATCTCTTAGTCTATGATTCAAATGATCCACTCCGGACGGACTGCTAGCAGGCTTCGAGGAGGATGAAGCACCTGATCCTCCGCCGGGAGAACATTGGCAAGAGTTCGATTCTTTGCAGCAAGTCGTTTTGAAATTGGGCGATATCCATCAAATTCCCACACTTCAATTTTTTTTTTAACACACCGTGAAATCCAATGAAAATGGCCATTTGATAATATCCCCACGTTTCAAACAACGCAACATTAAATTGAGGAAGCATAATTATAGAACACTGATGAATTTTGAAGCAGCTGATTTTTGGATAAATCCGAGATAATGGGGGATTTTTTATGATTTTTTTGTACTCTGACAGGTAAGTCAATTCGCAAGTCTGCAAGAGATTTGAAGGAAACTCACAAGAAACGCGAGGTGTCATCATGTTGCCGAAGTGTTGGTCAATTTGGGATTCCGTTGGGTGAACGATGGGTCTAAAGCAAGCGTTTGTGTTCCTTTTTGGAAGCGTGGACTATCAGTTGGCTACAAGAAAATATGCGGTACTTCAATGGTTTGAATTATATAAATATACATGCAACCGGGGTCTCCAAATAGCTGGACAAACCTTGATTCGCTGCACGAAACCATGCCATCCTGAAACAAATTGGATGTGCATTGTTTTTTTGGTAAGCAACATCTGTTTGAATGAAGACTTCTAATTTCAAACACCCAATTTTCCAACGCTATTCTGTTCTAGTGTGCAGCAAGGATCAGAAAGGGACGTAGCGGAATGATGGAGAACGTTCAGATTTCCCAAACTTCAGAGCTGGTGCCCCCAACAGTCCAAGGAAGATGAGGGCCGACCTTGGTACTACTACGATGGGCCGAAAGGCTGGGGAAGCAATGCTGTGGGGATCAAACGAGTTTGATGACTTTAGTTTGTCAAAGTCACCCGCCTGGTCATGGTCAGATGGATCCAGATGTTTTCTCGGTCCTCCAAATTCTTGAGATTCATTTTAGCCGTAGTTTATTTGAGCAGTTCTTGTTGAACTTGCCTAGGTCGACTCGGCCGCTGCAATCAAAAATTCTGTGAGGCAAATGGGCCTGCTTAGGCCCTGGCCACGAAGTGACCAAGCTTGGTGAGGACGAATAGGCGTGGTCACGTCTACAAAAAGAATCGCCCTTGAAAACTTGCGCTGGAGAGGATCATAGAGGATCCGTTCAAAATCGTTCAAACATTCATCCAGCATTCATCAAACATTCATCAAATTCACCAGTTATGTTTTAATATGCAGGTCCTCATGTTTCGGTCTGGCGAAGCTGCAGGGATGACCTGAAAGTGATTCCACTGTCGCCAGATGTTTGCAGGTAGCCCCTGGCAAAGTTCTACACTACCTTCGATTTGACGATCGACACCTGAGGAATAAATGCAATCTAGTGCTGGGCAAAGGCCCACTGTTTTTCTTAGACGACGTTGCATTTTGACACCGTTTTCCTTTTCAGTCAAGCAGATTGCCCTATAGTTTATTCCAATAGCTAAACAAACAAACTTAAACACACACACACACGCATGTGTGGCGCATGTAGGCGCTTTCTCTGTGGTGTATCTCTTGAGCAATAGAGCAAGCCTAGGATTATATAATATTATATATATATATAATATTACTCTTTGTGTTCTTTGGGAATCAATGGGCCATCTCTGGCTGTCTTCCCTGTATCTTCCACACACTTGGAATCGGGAACCCCTCCTCTAGCGTTACTAGCACCATCCATTGCTTCGTAGAGAAAATCGAGTGGCAGCAGAGTTCCGGCAAATGACAACGAAACAGGACGGAACTGGACGATTCCTCAAGCAGGTGTGATATGGTGTGATGTTTTTTTTTAGCTGCCAATTAGCTTCCATGATCGGCTCTTGTGCATCCAGCTGCCACGAAACTGGTGACCGGAGGACCGGGGTCCAGAGCTCTATGGTGAGTACGGGGGCATGGTGAAGGAGAGTGCAACATGATGCAAATCATTGATGAGGCTATGCGAGGACAAGTTTGTTACTGTTTGTGATGCTTGATAGGGTCTGCAAGATCACTTCCAACAAGTGCAGGAATCTGAAATCAGGCGGTTATCAGAAATCAGATGGTTGAGGTTGGCAACCATGTGTTGGCAACCATGTATTCGACAAGAACAAGCACATATTTGAAATTTGGATTCAAAAGGGCATTCTTGAGTACTAGACCAGACGTCTCAATTCAGAGTTTGGAAGATGGCATCAGTTTTGCCAAAGGCAGATGGTCAGACAACATCAATCCCCATCAACAATAACATCGTGTCAACTCAAACCGCCAGTTGAAATCCGCTATAGTTTCCTTATGTTTCCTTGATGTGGATCAACGATGATTATGATCAAGTATTATGAAATTTATATGCTGGAACATGGCTGGTGAATTATGGTGAAACACAAGACTGGACTGAACAGTTTCCATGTTGGTCGAGCTTAGTGCGCTCTCAAGGCTTTCTGGAGGCGCACTCGGGTTCTGGTGGGTGACTTTCGACATTCTGCGATGGTTGTGGTTCCGATCCCTATTTGTATGATGTGCAGATATGGCTATGGATCAATACCTATACATACCATTTTTAGGGGGATGAACATCCATTTACCAGCTATTTTGGGGTTCACTAGGTACCAGGGTTTTGACCCATCCCCATATGGACAGATATTTCCACGACTTTGTACGACTTTCCACGACTACTTGTACGTCAGCCTGTCAGCCTCCTACAAGACACCGCCAGGGTTGGAGGCTGTCTCATCAAGGCACTCCGTCTGGGCCGGGTTTGCAAGGCCTGCAAGACTCAGAATCTCTAACACACGTGGGGAGGCTCATAGATGTGCTTAACAATGTGCACGCTGATATCTCATGATGGTGCTATTCCTTGCTACGGGTGATCCGATTCCCATCATTGTATTATCATTGTATGGTTTCATGATTATTCATGTATATACAGTACCGTATATATATATACATATGTACGTGATGTTATTTCTAGTTTAGTGACATAGACCCGTCACACCAGTCATTCCCTATGCCATGGACACTTCAGTGCGATGATGGTGGCTGGCCGCAGAAAACCACCTGCTCGGCGGCATGAACACATTCGCCCAAAAATCCATGCCGTCGCCGACAGCACAAAACAAATCAAAAAACATTGGCTTGTTGTGGAGATTTATTCCATCTGGTTATTTAACATAGCCATGGAAAATCACCATTTTTAATAGGTAAACCATCTATAAATACAAATGGAGATTTATTCCACGCACATACGGTTGAACCTGTTGTGGATGACTGACACAGTGTAATTAGGCTCCGAGAGATTTCCCAACTGGGACAGTTTACTTCCTCTGGCCGTATACTTGGACGGAAATCAAACCAGCCATGTGATATGCTCAATGAGCAGTAAGTTGATTCGACAGCCAGTTTGTTTTTTTAAAATTCGCAGGAACCAAACCTCGAGGCTCATCAATATGTGGCAATGAATTCATAGATCAAGTCATGATCAAGTCATGTAGGCTGCCTAATAGTAAATCCCCACAAGATATCACTATTGGCTAGACAACATTGAAGTTCATGTCGCATCATGGCGCTGAATGAAGTGGTCTTGGGCCTCAGAAATCCTCGACGAAAAAAGGGCTGGTCCGCAGTGGCTGGGTCACAATCCGCCGCATGGGCAGACCGACGAACAAATTTATGAATCCAGGAGGCCAGGTATCCATGATTATCATGAAATATTATGAAATATTATGAAATATTATGAAATATTATGAAATATTATGAAATATTATGAAATATTAGGAAATATTATGAAATATTATGAAATATTATGAAATATTATGAAATATTAGGAAATATTAGGAAATATTATGAAATATTATGAAATATTATGAAATATTATGAAATATTGTGAAGGTTGGGTGATGAGATAGAATTTGGAATCTTTTGCAGCATTTGACTGAGCAGTTTTGCTGCAGTTTGTCTCAAGATATCTCAAGTGTTCAATTGTTTGTCATCATCTCTAGCACCAGCAATCGATCTTAATGTCTGTCAGGAGCAGAGGATGTGAACTTTCATTGCAGTTTTCGCTCTTCGCACCAAGCGAATGGACACATACAGTCTGGTACCAACTATATCATTCATTCGTCGCAGCAGGTATGGTATAACTCACATGAATATCAGGTTTTAGCTCACACTTGTACTCGGTGTTCTTTGCTAAACAAGTTTGTGGTGAAGCTCACTGAAGCTCTTTATCAAGAATTCCAGCTTCAGTGAGTCCCTTTCCAAAGAGTTTCGCTTTGACTTCACAATGCGACAAGTTTCAATCCAGCCATTCTTGGAACAGTCCCCCACCGCGCATTTTTGATCTGCCCAGGTGTTGTCTTTGCACAGCGTGCATAACGCCAGTGCCTCGGAAAGCTGGGCCTGGCATGATCCGAGATCCTGCCGTGTCCCGTCGTGAGTCCTGACTTCTGACATGTTTGATGAAAAAGATGCTGTAACTATCTGTAACTAGTTAGATCACATGCAAAACATCACAAAACATCACAAAACATCACAAAACATCACAAAACATCACAAAACATCACAAAACATCAC
>Ga0126342_10002047_pt1 | contig 30493 bp, 19 predicted proteins | sample Cyp1metagenome_FD_92528 | JGI IMG/M metagenome (GOLD analysis project Ga0126342, IMG submission 92528) | Coral microbial communities from Lord Howe Island, Old Settlement Bay, Australia - Cyphastrea 1 metagenome | ecosystem: Host-associated > Invertebrates > Cnidaria > Coral ...
CTTCTCCCTTGAAAACTTTGAAGGGCCCCTTTGAGTTTCACTGCCAAGCCAGATGAAAACTCAAACCTCAAGGCCCTTGGGTACCCCTCTGTCTTCTTCCGCCAAGCCGGAATAAAAACAGAGCCTCAAGTACCCCTTTTTTGGGTCACTCCACCCTGGTTCTGAAAACCACAAAGCAAGAAGAACGTTCTTTTGCCACCTTTCGTTTCTTCTTTCCACGTCCCCCTGAACTACTTGCTCTGCAAGTATGCTCAAGGTTCGGCAACTCAGCGTTAAGAGCATTCAGATAAATGGTTTGGAATCCACGGAGTTTCTTCTGCGGAACTTTCATTTCAGCAATGGCTGCAAGGCCAGAATTAATATAGATTCGGGCTGTTTTGGCAGCTTGCCACCTGCCCTGTATCAGCAACCGATCTAAGGACCCATGCCTAGCAAACCAAAACGTAGCACCACCCCGCCTAAGGCTATAGGGGCGAAACTGAAATTCTTCTAGACCTAACTCAGTTAAATACTCTGAAAACTTGGCACGCCAAGCTCCAGATGAACTGGTAAGTGATCGGGAAGAATGAAGCTTCCAGTGCTGCAATCTTCTGACTACATCAAAAACCGTAACAGTGATGCTCTCAGAGGCACCCTGACGTTTTCCACTTTTGGTGAGTCCTAAAGAGATGACCGCCGGTGAGCGCAAGTCTTGCACTTCCACCTGTCTAGGGGTCAGTGATAAAATTTCCCCAGTTCTCATCATTCCATAAAAACCAACTAGCAACGACAGAGCAAAGAACGGTTCATTGTGGAAAATAGCACGCCCAGCCATGGCTTGCAAAACACTCTCAGGCATTGGCGGAGCTCGATTTGGCATCTCATTTTGATTCCAGACCTTTAGCAGTCGCCAGACTGTTGGCAGCCCACCTTTGAGATGAGGCTCCAAATCTTGCAGTCCTGCCACAGTATCGGAGGCTAGTGCCCTCCCTTCCCCAGAGCTCCACAAATGTTCGATATACTCACTCAGAAGCCCATCCATTTGGACTCGTTGCTTTGGAAGAGAAATATTTTCGAACTTGAGGAAATCAAAAAATTTGTTGAGTGCTGCATCATACCGTTTCTTCGTTGAAGGCTGAACGGTCAGAGACCGTAGACTCCCAAGCTGTCTCCTTTTGTTGATTCTCTCCTCCTTCGAGCGCCCTTCAAGCATCACCCCTTTTTTCGCCATGATTTTAACACGGGCCGCCGGCTGGGCCGGTCGGCAGGGTTTTGCTTTGTAGACACATAACCCCAAACGGGGTGGACGCCCGAGGCGAGAAGGAGAGAATTGATTTTGGAGAGTACAGCTCTAAGCTTTCGGCTACTGGATCTCCCGCGGCTTAAAGCATGGAGAGTAACCAGGGAGTCGGTCAAGTGCACAAATTTGCACCTCTGATGCCGCTTGCGACCAATACGCCACTGTAATGACGTCAACACAGCTTGCATCTCGAGTACATTAATATGGTACCCTGGATGTTTCCAAGGCCAACCGCACACAACCTTCCATCGCCACAGCTTAGATGGAACTGAAGCCCGCAGCCTGTGAAATTTGACCGAATTTTCTGACTCGGCCTGCAGCATCAAATCCTCACCTTTGACTGACACAAAATTGGTCAGTTTTTTGGCCAATACCACTTCATCCACCGGAGCCACCGCTCCCTTAGTCTCCCTAAGCGGAAGTCTTTTCAGAAAGCCTTGGAGTTGCCTTTCACTACCCGGTCGGATGGCCTCCAAAAGGTTGCCCAAAGTCTTTTGGGGAGTCAGGCACAAAGGGCCGAACAGCTGCATCATCAACCAAGACACAACCGGCACATGCCACGAATTCCCAATGAGGGAATGTCTGACATCTTCATAGTGCGAACCCTTCTGCAGGTTCTTGGGCAAACAAAGCGAGGTATAACCCAAGGGGAACCCCATGATCACTTCCTTTTCACTGATAGAAGGCAACCTCATTTCACCCTTTGAGTTCACCAGGCAAAACTGATCACGGTAAACATAAGGTGGGTAACGGTGATCATCCGCTCTCCACCGTGCCAGCTCATGCTCTTGACAATGGCGTAGTCCCGCGGGCCTATTCCCTGGGGAAGAACGGGGCCGAGCGGTGGTAAATGTGGGGAGCTTCTCTCCTTGACGCATCTGCCAACCAGGACTCAAATAAGGACTCTCTTCGGGATCATGAGTGAGGTGGACTGCAATGTACCCAGCCCATGGCCTTGTGCCATCTCCCTTCACCGACTCCAACCTGACCTCAGGAGACTCACAAATCTCCCATGACAGCCAGTAAAGGCGAGGTCGGCGACAAATGGAGATATGAGATGCATCAACCATATATGGGAGGACCTCCATATGTTCACTCATGATCACCCGGTCGTCCTCATCCATAGAAAAGACGCTCTCCATCATGAAATGGACTTGGCACCACCTGAAACACTTCTGCACCAGCTTGAAGACCCTCTTCACGTGGAAAAACAGGTTGCTTCTGGCATCTCTGAGGGCGCCTTTACGGTCCACGTTGAGGCCCGATACCCCCTGGCATGGGGGACCCCCACCTACCAGCACAACCCCTACGTTACTGAATTTTGTAGCCCACTGCTTTACCATTTCTTCATCGATGTTTGCTACGTCTCCAACTTGAATGGAATCAGCAAAATTGGCCTCTAGAACCCGCGATCCCTCTTTTGAGACTTCCGAGCTCACGTGGCCAGCCATTGGAAGCTTAAGGACGTCTGCTCCAACCCTTAAGGCCCCAATGCCGTCAAAAAGCCCCACTGTCAATACCTGAACGTGGTCGTCCAGGTCAGGGAGGTCTCCACGAACTTGACAAGACGCAGCATGGACGCCCATGGGTGTAAGCCCTTGGTTCACACAGAAACCACCTCCAAACTCGGAGGCATCACTCACCGTGACACCTCCCAGAAGTTGCAGCCGCAAATCCATTTGTGCCAGAGGTATAGCACACATGAACCTCGCAAGCTCCAACTTCACGAAGCGAGGCAGCTCTTTCTTGACCACCGGAGGCTCACCCTCGAAGCTCACCACAAACTGCCAGACTTGATTAAGCATACCCAGCAAAGCCCTTCGGAACATAGCGCAGTAAACAAATCCACCGCAGACAATCTGCATCTGTTTCTGGCTCGCACGACCCGCCTGGAGAAGAGCAAGCCCAAGCTCCACATACTTCAACACTTTGGCAGGTTTGGGCTTAACACGCCCGGTGGTCCCATCAACGAGGGCACCCTGAACCTCCGCTTTGAGATGCTGCTCAACCGACTTCTTCGGATGCCGCGGCATACCCCAATGCAAATAGCCCTGCCGCATAGCCAGCACCTCCATGGAAGGACCACCTTTAATCAGTTCTGCTGTGGTGCGATCCATCTTTTCCAGAGTGTCAAAATTGTCCAAATACACCCGGTAGAGCCAGTCTGAAGAGGATCCCCCTCGATCTTTTCTCATTTCACACTGCGGCCCCCGAGAGGGACTCAATCCATGCAAGGACAGCCTGGCCACTCGCCTGTGGATGTGTTGAGCAATCGCGACACTACTATGACAAAGCCCATGGGTAAAACCCGACTCGCCAGAAAGTGGGGCTCACCACCACCCCCTGGAACCAAGGAAGACGGAACTTCTTTACCAAAAGCCATAAACCGATGCCAAGAAGGCGGAGTAGCAAACAAATAGAAAAAGCACCGGATGTCTTCGGAGCTCATGACAAGCACTTCCTCCTCCCGTAGTTCAAGGGGACCCAGCCCCGTCAAGGAGGGGAGTGTGCACACGTCAGCTTCCAAATTTCGTACCAGCTTGTTTACCGGAATCAAATTCATGATTAATCGAAAAACTTCGTGATCACCATGCATCTCTTCTTTTGAAACTCCGAATAAACCATTGAAAATGGGTCGGCCTTTGAGGTGGTAGACCTCTGAAAGAGGAATAAGCTTGCAAACTCCTTTCTCCAAAAGACCAGAGCAAATCGTTTTCCACCCTTCGTCATGCACAAATACGCGGGGTGGCTTTGTGTAAACTCTAGATTCTTCCGGCAACAGATAGTCTTCGAAATGGGTGATGTAATCCAGTGTACCTCCTTCACATACTTCTTCTAAGGGAATGCTACCTATGCCATCCGGCAAAGCAGGTGAAATATTTTCCCAGATAAAAGACTTTGCCACCTTAATTTCCTCACCTCTATAGTCTACCCCTCTCACCTCCAGGAACTGCTCCCAAGAAACTCCTTCAAATTTTTCTGCGCAAAGACCAGGGTCACGAACGTCGCCTGCCAGGCCTTGAATGGCCAACCTAGTCGCTGAGGACACTGTTGGCCTGTCGCCTGCAGCTACTCCATAGTAGGAATTTAACGCCCTACAGACTCCACGCAGAACTCCAAGCTGAGCTTCAGAAACATCTGGAACAAGAGTGGATAAAACCCGGGGGTTTTCAGGTAAGGGAAAAATCCCGCCGGAGGACTGGACCCTGCTGTGCAAACCATCCGAACAAACATCCAAACGCAAAAGAAACTCATGAAGTGGCTCAGCCAGATCGCCAAAACAGCGACCTACCGTGAAAAACTGCTCACGTCCTACTAGCAGACCGGTCGGTCCTTCAGACGTCTCAGGAGAACTGGAGTCTGGCCAGCTCGCAGGGCACCTATATGGCGCCGGCCCATGCCCCGCGCTCTCACCATCCACCAGCACACCCTCAGTGCGACTTAAATTCGATGCACTTACCACAGAGTCCGACAACTCCCAGTAATCCTCAGCCGCTCCAACGGCCTCGGAGCTCTTCGGCTCCCAGCTCATCTCGCGGCTCACTTCTTTCCCTTCTCGCGATCCTCCTTTTGTTGCCCATGCTCTCCTTTGCCCTTTGACTTGCCCTTGAAATCTTTTCCTTTTGTCTTGCCCTTGCCTTCGTCGCCTCTTCGCCCCCAATCGCTCCTTGTATCCCACGGTCTTGATGAAGCTGCCTTTGCTCGAGCTTCTTCTCGATGTAGTCTGGATGCCTCCAAAGCTTCTGTCGGCGTCGTCATGACCGTGTTGTCGACCGGCACGAGTTCTTGCCTTTGAGTGATGGAGTAATGACTCCCAGCAGCTACTTGTTCTAATCCTTTTAGTCGTTGCGTTATCACGTCTGCTGCAGAAGCGATTTTTCCTTGAAGGATCAAATCTTGGATAAAGCATAACGTTTGCATTTCCCGTGCCATCGCACCCGTTGCTTTGCCACTCAGGATCATCCTCCAAAACTGACTGAACAGGGGCGGCAGGGAGGAGGTGTCTATACTCCACATCTGCCCGGCCTGAGTCACCACCATGTTCTGGATATATTCCAGACTGTTGAGGGTGAGTGCACCCGGATGAGCCTTCCAGAGGCTCTTGACTCTTACTTCTTCGCCGAACAAACGGCCTCCTTCGACCTCGGAGCCCTGGCTCCCAGATGTTGAACCGGAGGTGGAAGAGTCTGACCTCCCCTTTGCTCCTTTCTTTTTTGCAATCCTCCTTGCTTTCTTCTTTATCCTTTTGCGCACTGTTGGACTGGGATCCAGCGCTGTATTCCCAAAGATTGCAGTGAGGTCCTTGGTCGCACTCACCTTGCTTTTTTCTTTCTCGTCCTCTCGCGATCTTTTCTTCTTCTTCTTCTTCTTTTTCTTCTTGCGACTTGGACTGCTCGATGCCACCGACTGTTCGTCGCCTGCTTGACCTCCTCCCAACTCGTGTCCTGCTTGCACAGCCCTCTGCTGGGCCCTTTCTCTGATCTTGGCCAACTCGTCCATCTCTTCTCTTGGCTCCCTGCTCACTTCTATCAGGTTGTCCATCCAAGCCTCCTTCAGCTCGGGTTTCCACTGCTGCACCCGTGCCACATGAAGCAGCCCTCCCACTCCATTTGACCAAGGACTCCGATCGAGTTCCCTCTAACTGCACTTTCAGGGTCACTTGCTCTCCATCCACCTGGAAAGTCTGAAGGACCCCAACCACCTGCACCTTCTCCTCCCAATAGGTGGCATCTCTGAAGATGAGCCTCACTCCTTTGCGCCATGCTGAAAAAGGTAGCTCTGCTGCTGCTACTTCTTTGCCTTCCTCAAATGCCTCGGAGATATCCTTGTCTCCCAGCTCCTCTGCCTCTCCAGCCTTTGCTGGCCTCCTCAAAATTCCTCTCACCCTCACTTTGGCTTTTGCAACGCCCTTTGCTTTAGCCCTGGGTGCCCTGCCTCCAATGGCAGCAGCAGGCCGGGCCAGTGCCTTTGGAGGCATCTAACGCCTCCTCTTGTTCTTCCGCCAAGCTTTGAACTCAGCAAACAACGCCTGTTGCTTGCGCTTCTTCACCCCTTTGTTTTCTGCGTCTGGGTACCTAGGCCACTCCTCTTGGCCCCGGTACGCAGGAATAGGTCCTTCCCACCGGCCGTACCCCTCGGCACGCGGTGGAGGCGGCCCAGCCGGGCTACGAGGCCTCAACGGGGAGACTGGCCTCTGAGATCCTCGCCTATCGCGGCTCCTCCTCTCTGATCTCGGTCTGGTTTTCCTCTCTCTGCCTCTCTCCTCAGGGGATCTCCTCCTGCTATGTGGGGACCTTCTCCTTAATTATATGAGATGACTGGGGACTTCGGCTTCGCCTCCTCTTCCTCGAATCACCTGCTCTGAGGGGGAATGGGGACCTCTCTTCCTCCAACCTTGGCTTCTTCTTTTTCTTTTCACTTGCTGCCTCCTCCTCAAGGGTTGTTGGTTCTTTCCTATCCTCAGGGCTCTTGTCTGGGCTGTAGTTGGGCGTTTCCTCCTTGATCGCGGGCTTCTCCTCCTCTTTGCTGTCCTGGGGGGGCTGAGCCTTTCGCTTTGGCTGCAGCGCTGGCGGGTCAGGCTGTCCAGCCTCTACCCCGGATCCCGGAGGCACCTGACCTCCCTGTGATGTGCGCCTGAAGGTGTCGGCTCCTTCCAGCGCCCGGTAGTATAATTGCCTCAACTCAGGTTCAAGGATTGCCCCTCCGCACACCGGGAAGTGATCCGAGAGCAGAAGGCTTGAAAACCTGAAAAGGACACTGCAAAAGGAGCAGCGCTGGTCAGCCCCCGGGGCGCCAAACTTACCCAAGCACCCCAGGCAACGGAGAACAGGTTCTCCCATAAATTGTCTCAGCTTAAGCCGAAACTGCAGGAAAAGAAGTGAGGCCTCATCTTTATTACCGGGGCCGTTAAACCATATACTATAACTAACTGACTAGCAGTATATATATTTATATATTCTATCTACTACTGACTGCTCTGGTCATCTCCATCCGGATCCATCTAAAATCGTTCGGATCTGGCCTGTGAGCAGCAACAGGGCGACCTGTTTTGCAAGATTTCTTTGTGCCCGTTTGATCCTGTATGTAGATTGATCCGGCAAAAAATGGAATAACTAATGGCTGGATTTAATGGGGAGATTTCATGGGGATATTAATCCAACCATCATAGATACCCTCTGGTAAAATGTCACATAACTATGGAAAGATCCACCCAATGCTTTTAATGAGTAAATCCACTATTTCGACTGGGCCATTTTCAATAGCTATGTTAGTTTACCAGAGGGTATCCTCCATGGGATTTCTCTCTCTCTCTCTCTATCCCCTTCTCAAGGAGTTCAAAGAAAAGGGTTTCTCCAGCAGCATTTGATGTGGGTGTTTCAAGACATGTTGGGAGAATGTGTTTCAAGAGATGTTCTGAAACATTTATTGCTTGCTGAAAAATGCCAACAAAAACAATGTCTCTGACAAAAACCTTCACATTACACTCTGGTAATCAAACATAGCGATGGGAAATCCCTGAGCTAAATGGAGTAATTACTGGGGGATTGTCCATTGCCGCGGTTGATGACTGGAGTGTCATATTCGTTGATCATGTTGAAGGCTCGGTGCTTACCCCAACTGGCCACCGCACAGTCGGCTGGAGACGAGGTTTTCTCCATCGAAGCGCGAACGGCATGGCGCTGCAGGATGGCACAAGATTGCTATCCAAAAAAATAGAACCAAATTATCCCCAAAAAAAATGTTTCACACACCCATTTTTTGGTTGTGTTCTGGGATATGGTCATGTTGAGCCACCTCTAAACGGAAAATGACATGTAGGTGAAGAGGGGCTGTAGGTGAAGACCTCAACGTTCATGTTCACCACTGTGCCATATTTGATCCAATAATCTCGAGGGGATCTGAAGCGACCCACCCAACCTTTTTCTTGTTGGTGGTTGACCTACCCCTCTAAAAAAATATTAGTCAGATTGGATCATCATCCCAAATTTTTGGTTAAATAAAAAATGTTCCAAACCACCAACCAGATATGTATTTGCCGGTTGAATTGCTCACTTCGCAGGCTCCAATCCACTCAAAATACGCTGACTGGTATGGATTGGTTCTTCACCGTCCTGACTGCGCAGAAATGGATTCGTCTCATCTCCATCTACAAACAGTCCCAATTTACAGTAACAGTTGCACATATTTTTGATATATAGAAAAAAATGTGGCCTCAAACAAAAAAAAACTATTTCGATGTGGCCATATGCAACCCATTAAAAAATGCACACACAAACACTGACAGAAACGCGGTCCGGTTACCGAAAATCTTGGGTTCTCAGGCTGGTTGGCCATGTGATCACTCATGGCTGCCGCAGCACGGTATTGCCTGGCCGTCATGGGATCCCAAGAGCCGCCAAAAAATACAGCACACTCTGATTAGAGACTGAAACATATTGGCCAATAATGTTCAAAAACAATGGTCCATAACCAGTTTTTTTTTCTGGATCTCATATGTTGTTAGTATTGGATCTATTGGGTTGTTGGGCCCATGTGGGCGAGTTCAAGATTCGGGCACGAATTATTTTTCATGACAGCCGTTCGAAGTCGGGCACTTAGACTGGATATACACGAGGCGATCCCTTATTCCTGATAGTGTGCCACCTCAATATATATATATATATTATATATATATCAATATCTGTTGTATGTAGTTAATAGATGTTGATAGACCAGGCATCAAAAAAATACTACCGTAGTTCCTTCTAAAACGTAACCCCTGAAAAGGAAACCTGTGAAAGTCAATGGATTTGATTTTGGGAACCACATGGATTTGGTTAAATCAAATAATCAGGAGGGTCTCCTGTAAATTTCCCTTAAATTTCCCTTTCAATTATATGATCCCCAAAAAATAACTATAATATGTTGCTCGTATCATGTGTCAATTTTGGACCAAAACTGTTTTCCTCGCAGTCTGGTGCAAGGTCAAGTTTGGGAATGGAAATCACTAGAAGATATTTTGGATCTGCTTGAAGAAGCCACACACTGCGGAATGGGTAAGTGGCTTACTCAGTATTGGAACTTGAGAAGTTGAGATCGTCGTCGCCTTAATGGTTCCTAAGAAAACATCCTGGCACCGCAATCGGAAAGGAAAATGATGTGGAGAGCTAGGCCTTCACCTGCAACAGCCTCTTGGTTGGGCTGGTACTTGACTGCACAACCAGCCCCTCTCCTTGAAACGAACTTCTGGAAGGGAAAGGATGACCACCACTACTCATCGTTCTATATAGATGTAACTATAATATAATTATATGTGTATACTTGCTTATATACACTACATACATATGATCTATATATATACACATAATATTACGTAATATCATTTCTTGTTGGACATAGTAGGTGCCCACTATACTCAGGTTGGTTTTTGATAAGTGTCTGCCTAAGATATTCTCCTTGCACCGCGGCAACAGGAGTTCTGTTCATGGATAATAATGGATAATTCTGAATAATTATGGATGATAATCCGGTAATCCGAATCCCCAATAATAATAACAAGAACAAGAATAACAATATATCATGTTTCTTCGGGTAGCTTAATGACATTAAATGACCACCAAAACCAATCAGCAAACAGGAGAACTCGGAGCCCAATCGTCCTGCTCGCACTGGTGGGCGCGTCTGGCGTCACAGGCCCAGATATATAATCCCTTGCCCGTAAATGCCCGTAATAAGGATTTAACCATCAAGGATATGCAAAGATATGGTGGTAAAGTGGGGATAGAATGGGAATATCATGGCATTTTTGCTTTACATGTTGATATATCAATCAATCCCTTCCCCCTATGAAACAACCCCCAGAAACCATAGTTTAGCGGTGAGATTTACCCATATTTGGAACCCTACCATGGGGGTGTTGACTGTGAACGGGATCTGAGTAGCACTTACCCACTCAACCATCCAATGTTGGGCCATACCCATCAAATGTTCATTCTGTTCGTCGACCTAATTTGGAGGTAATCGATTCCCAATCGATTCGCCCATTTGAGGGATGATCAGTCTCCTGTGTTTGGGGTTTTGGCGGGTTTTGTTCCATGAGCCCTTCAGATTTTTGTTGAGCGTTGGAAAATGTTGGGAATATGATTTATTTACCATGATCTGTATGTTCTGCGATTTCCCCCTCAATTTCCAAAGTGCTTCGCATCCAATCGCAAAAAAAAGAAAAACAGCACTCCACCCGCCAGCTTCCATCGCCCACTTTCATCAGCCAAGGGCCTAGGGCCCAGTCTTTGCTAAACGGGCCCGGCCACTGAGGGTGGTCTCTCGAGGAATCAAAATCAGTTATGGCAATGGCCCAAACATGCGGTCCGAGAGGGGGTCAAACAGTTTGGTACTGTCAGACCTGATAGCAGGCCATAAAAGTTGGAAATACACAGTTTCACACAGTTTCAAGATGTTTCCGATTGATGCCTTTCAGGGGTTCCAAAGTCAAAATTATTGGATGATCTCAGCTGGGAATTTTCAAGGTCAAGAAATCGAGATGGCCACGTCAGGCGGTTTTCCTACAAATTGAAACCATTTTTGGACTCGACCCCCGAAACCGGGGATCACGTGTACTACGCACTGACCCAGGGTCGCAGGGTACCGTATGGGAGAAGTGACCCCAAGAACTGGCAAAATCATCAAAGAAAGTGCTTGTGAAAAGCTGAGATAACAACCCGTGATGTGGTAAAATAATAATAATGGATAATGATATTAATATTTATAACAGTAATAAAATAATATGTTTTAGTGCTAATGAAAACAATAGTGTCTTAATAATTGAAAATATAAATGCTAAGAATACATCTAACAACAACAATCATGATAATAATGCTAACAAAATAACAATAATCAATAACGAATAATTAATAAAATATAATTCTAAACAACAATAATACATATTAAGCTAATAAAAATAGAAATATGATTAATATGAATAATAAAAAACAAATAATAATAATAATATAGAATAAAATGTATAAAAATAATTACAAAAAGAAGAAGAATAAAAACAATATAATAACATATAATCTAAAAATATATAACTATAAGAATAATGATACGAAAAGTAATAATTATACATGATAATAATGATAATAATAAATAAAAATATATAGTAACATAATTAATGTAACATAGTAGTAATAGGCGAAGGAAGTTTAGAAGTCAAACTTCCGTCAATATGGACAGGTGAAAAGCAGAGATGGGAAGAGTCAGAGAAGAGAAGAGAAGATAAGAGAAGAGAAGAGAAGAGAAGAAGAAAGAAGAAAGAAGATCAACAAAGAGAAAGTCTTAGAAGAAAGAAAATCCAGGTGCGCGAAAAAGTAGGAAAGTCGCGAAACACTATGTTTTGCCAATGATTTGTGGCTCCGGAGGGTCGAAAAGTAGGCTCGCTAAAGTGGCGGGTGCGGAGCCATCTAGCCAGATGAGAGATGAAAAGTTACACGCCGTTATGGCGCGAAGCACAATTCCAAGTCAAAATGCACAAAACACACCAGGGCCGGACCACTTTTTGCAGTTGAGATGTCGAAAAAGTGCACGCCGTTGTGGCGCGAAGCACATTTCGAAGTCAAAAGTGTTAAAAACTGACGGTGTCAGAGCTTTTTTGGAAGTTGAAATGTTGAAAAAGTGCACGCCGTTGTGGCGCGAAGCACATTTCCAAGTCAAAATGTGCAAAACACACCACGTTCAGGCGCGGGATTGTGCACCTTGTCAAAGTGAGCAAAGCATGAGGGTTTTGTAGCAGTTTCAAAAACGATGGCAGGCGTGGGACATTTGAAGAGGATCTGGAAAGATGCATTTCGCGTGGCAGGCGCAATACAAGAGACACATGAGGTAGATGTGTTAGGAGATCAGGGCGGAGATTTCCTGAGAGGGGTTGCATTTTCGAGCATCAGATCGTCAGTTTTGGGAAGATGATTTTGCGTGACAGGTGCAGCACTTGACCTGGCATCACTTTTTCGTGGCAGGCGCAGTACTTTAGACAGGGACAGGTGGAGTACAAAAATCGCAAAACGCATTGGTACGAGGCCGTCAGCTCTGCAATCAACGTTCCATTTTTGAAGGAAGTTTCGCAGAATTGCTTCGTTTTTGATCTTGCCAACTTGGAAAATTGAGGAAGTCTCGCAGAGTTGCTTCGTTTTTGGCGTTGTCAACTTCAAAAATTGAGGAAGTCTCACAGAATTGCTGCTTTTGACGTTGTCAAGTTCAAAAATTGAGGAAGTCTCGCAGAATAGCTTCATCTTCAAGCTTGCAGATAAACAGATAGATGGATCAAAAACTCCAACTACCATTACCACTACCATTACCACTACAACTACAACTACATTACACTACACTACGCTAAGTACATCTAATTATAGCAGACTACATTACAACGACAACGACAACAACAACAACAACAAGAAGAAGAAGAAGAAGAACAAGAACAACAACAACAACAACCACTAGTACTACTACTACTACCACTACTAACACTACTACCACTACTACCACTACCACCACTACTGCCACTACTACCATTACTACCACTACTGCCACTACTATCACTACTACCACTACTACTACCACTACCACTACCACCACCACTACCCACCAGCACCACCACCACCACCACTACTACCACCTACTACGACTGCTACTACTACTACTACTACTACCACCACCACGACTGCTACTACTACTACTACCACCACCACCACCACTACTACTACTACCACCACCACCACCACCCACAACACTACATTACACTAATTACACTACACTACACTGCAACTACAACTACACGACGCTACATTACAACTACAACTAATTACACTACTGAACACACACTACACTAGACTACACTACACTATGCTACACTACGTTACACTATACTACACTACATTACACTACACTACTTTACAACTACAACTACACTGATTACACTACAACTACAACTACAACTCCACTACACTACAACTACAACTACAACTGTACTACACCACACTACATCCAGCAGTTGTGGGTGAGGTGACCACTGCAACCATTGCAATCACTCCAAAAAACACAACTCCAACCACCTTTCGGTCCATCAGTGGATTCGCTCTGCCATCTGTGATTCACAACAATTCATCTCTCCTATAGGTTTCCTATTTTTGAAACTTCCGCCACCGCCTTGTGCGGTACTACTGGTAGTATATTATAACAACAACGATAATAATATAATAATGTTTAATAATATATAATAAAATATAATAATTTATAATATATTATATACTAGTACATAATAATCAACTGATATTCGCCGATGAAATTCGCTCTGGTTCAGAAGGGTCGCCCAACGGTCCCCTTGGAATCGAAGCACTGGGCAGGACACCATGGAGCCTCGCCACTGCGCTCTGCATGTCGCACTGGTAAACTAGCACTGGTAAACCATGGTAAACCCTCTGGTAAACTGTTACATAAATCAACAATTATATTTGTTATAGCTATACCACCATTTGTTATAGGTATATATACCCTAAATCAACTATTACATAAATTTCTCTGGTAAATCACCATTTGTTCTAGGTATACGGTATAATAAATCAACTATTTCGATTGGGCCATGTTCAATAGCGAACTGTAACAAATTACCAGAGGGTAACATCTTGATGTAGCGACCTCAGTGACTGTTTAGGCCAACTTTAGGGCTGTCCATCCATGACTGTTTAGTCCTCATTTCTCCTCACTGGGTCCCCACCCACAACCATCGCCTAGCTGCGTTGGTTCCGTTTAGGGACCGCAACTGGTTGGTTCCGTTCGCAACCTGCCAGGAGCTGAAATCCAAGTCATGGATGACCATGAATTGTCTTGAAACCTGGCTTAGGGATACCCATAAAAAAAGAAACCCCCATTTCATGATATCTGAAGTTTGACGCCACCATTGGGTGCCCTGGACCACTGAGCCCCCAAACGGTGGAAGACCACAAACTTCCTCGCAGTGCCGTAGCACCTGCCCGTTGGGGAAGACATAGCAGCCACCCCTGTGAAATAAATATTGAATTGCATTTAATTTCACATCTAACTCAAGTACGTAGATATATGATATATATTGATATATATTATATCGGCCACCCCCCCACAATTGATTCTCAATCACAATTCACCTCTCAGTCTGTCCCATCAGCCACCTTCCACTGTCAATGGAAGCAGGTCAAACGTCCCCATGTGGAGTTACCAAACGAAAACATTTTGGAGTCGCAGTTACTGGAGGCTATCTCCCATCGATTCCTGATGGCCTGATCAAAGCCCTGCCATGGCGCCCCGGCCCCAGTGGGTGCTGCCAATGCTTCGGCCACGCGGGTTAAGCCTGATGGGAAAACGTGATGATCTGCGCTCAGCCGGATACTCTGGGTATTCTAACATATTCTAACATGGCAACATTATACCAGATATTATACCAGATATTCTAACATATTCTCACATGGCAAGCCGGTGAAATTGCTCTATTCAGTTTTCACCATTGGAAAATCACCAGAAAATCATGGCCAATCCAAGTGATCTCGGAGCTTCTGCGGTGCAGAGTTTTGGGGTGTGGTTTAGGTTACAGGAAACAGGGGAAAACCATGGGAAAACCATGGGAAAACCTTGTAGATGTTCACTGCAAGCAATCCCATGAGTTAAGTGAAATTCAAGGTTCAATTCTGATGGACTTCCAAGTGCTTTGGCAAATGGATTTCAATGGGTGTTCAATCGGCTTCATGAGGGATTCCCACTAATAGTCTTTTCTAAATGGATTTCAATTCTTCAGTCCTCAATTGTATTTACATAATTATATATGTATAATATACATATAATATATATATATATTAAATAATAATAACAATAATATCATATATATATATAATTATATTATATTATTCAATGCTTGGACAACTCTCTGCATGTTGTTGAAAGTCAAAATGCTCCCTCTAAGAAGCCGCCCCATGACTTTCACACTGGCCATCCTGGTCATCCTGGTCCGCCAGGATCCCGGAAAGAGAGAAACAGGCAGCTTATCTATGTATGATGTACCCCCCGATCTATCTATCAACCATCAAAGAAAATATTATAAAAGTGTCGGTGATATGAAACACAATATTTCGGTATGGTTTGATCAAACTATCTGTCTACCCATCCATCCAACCATCCATCCATCCATCTACCCATCCATCCATCCATCCATCCATACATCCATACACTCCATCTATCCATCTATCAGTCTATCCATCCGTCAGTCCATCCATCTGTCTGTGATTCCATCTGTCCATCTATCTAACAACGCATCCATCTATCCATCTATCCACCGTATCTAGTCTATACATATATATGTGTGTTTGTTTATCTAATCTATCTAATACTCATCCTCTCTCTCTCTCTCTCTCTCAGTGACTCATCTTGGGATAATTTTCAGTGCCACTGAGAGTCGTCTCCACAAGGTGTGGGACTGCACCACCTGTCCAGTACGCTGCGTTTCAAACTGCACCGTGGAAAACTGCACCATTTTCTACCAACAAAAAGAGGAATGTCAACAAAGGAAAATAAAGTGGTGTAACAGCGAAAAATCACCAAGAATATCACTTGCAAAGTCTGGCACGGAAATGGACTATCATGGGGAAAATAAACGAAACTGTGACGCAAATGCATCATCTACGTGCCCAGTGGGCAACAAGCCTGGCTGATGACATTTCTCATCGAACTTGGATCATGAATCACTACACTTAAGCGATCCATATGGATGGGACAATTTTCAATATGGATGGGACAAGTTTCAATAGCAAGTCATAGTCATAGGAGTCATAGGTCAGTATATGAATCATATGTTTGCTAAGGCGTTTACATCATGTTATCATCAAATATATATATATATATAATTATTGAATTATATTGAATTATATTGAACTATTGAATCATCAACTACTTTCTGGAACCCCCCTATAGAAGCCACCACTCTTGGTTGACATTGCGTCAACGTTCCGAGCTGGGGAAACTCTGCGAGTCGCTCCCGTGGCTCACAGCTTTGGAAAAATGGGGCATCCCATAGCTCCAAATCGCGCCCTCCCAAGCATCAGATACCCTCTGGTAATTTAAGATAGCTATTGAAAATACCCCATTTATAGTTGATTAATGTTGATTAGCCTATTCAGAATGGTGATTTTCTATAGCTACCTTAGTTTACCAGAGGGTAGTTAAAACATGTTAAAACCAAAGTAGACAAGAGATATAGTATAGATTATATAGTTTGTGACCAAAACAATTTGTTAAAACCATCAATGTTCACCCGAAACTTGTCGGAAATTGTCGTAGTTTACGTGCTAGTTGGTGCTAGTCTCTCTGCAGCTGTGCGGCTGGCTGCACGCAGCGGGTACCTACAGCTGGAACGGCAAACATGGCTTTGGCCACGAAAGGATGGAGATGTCCAAATATCATCAAATATCATCAAATATCCCAAATGTGTCCGAATGAACAGCATTCCCAATCCCTGATTTTTCATGCCAAATGTGTCCTTAGGTCATGCATCCCCGTAACATCAATCACCACCTGGTGACCTGGTGACCAGGGGATCGGTCGGGTCGGATCCGGGGATCACCACCGAGCCGTGTCGGAGCCAAGTAGCAACATCTCTGCACCGTGTGGTCAGAAGCAATCGAACTTTTGGAACATTTTCCACACACGCATCCTGTGGTGAAGGCAGGGCAATGATCCAATTTTTTTTGGGCCAATGGTGACCTCAACATTCCGAAAACCCATCCCACAAATGATGAAATTTGAGTCAAATGATGTCAAATGCATTCAAATGCATCTTGCAACCAAAGGGATGGAAAGGGATTGCAAATCTTCGAAACCACCCATTACTTCGTGGTTCATCCATGTTCATCCTACTTAGTAAATAGCATGCCGCACCCCAGTTGTAGGTGGATTCGGCCGTGGATGGCCCCCATCCCTCGGCCCAGAAAACCAAAGCCAAGCAGCGTCCGCAGAATCTGCAGTGGTGCCGCGGTCTCAAGTGCCCTCAGCCCAGTCGCATCCACGTACTATATCTATCTAGATTTACCCCCAAAAAAAAAACAAAACATTAAAAAAACAGCCATATGCAGGTAAATATACCGATATACATGGGATTAGAATGGGATTAGATGCAAAAAGATTGGGGGAAAAAGACAAGACATGGTGTGGCTCATGTGCTTTACCACGATAGGGCATCATCCCAGGTATCCCGAGATATCCCGAGGTCAAGGAGGGCTTTAAATTCTGATGTTTGTTGCTTGCCCGAGGCACACGCAAATGTACGTTATAAATAGTTATGATGTTATGATAGGCTCATGGTGGCTTTCTGTGTAACTATGTGCATACGAAGCACTGCAGCCAAAATTCTAAGTGATGTACTGATGCTACAGCAATGGCTATGTCTCATGTCTAGTCCCAATCTGACGCCCAATCTACGCTCAGAAAATCCAAGCAACTCTTGCCCAAATGAACTGAGCATAAGCTGCACTGACTGCTGTCCGGTTCCCACTGCTCGCCTGTGGCCATGTACTGCTGACTTGCCATGGTGGTTGGTTTGTGTTTTCAGGGGGTTGGCTTTAGAAATGAGTTCAGAGGGGGATATTCGGTCATAGTATACGTCATAGTCCATATATGCAAATTTGGGGCTCAACAACCTCATATAAGCTGGACGAGCCGGGTGTGACAGGGTCGTCAAAAAAAAAGACACGACAACTGAAAAATCTGGAGAAAGAACAGAGACCCAAAGATATCCAAAGGCTACGGACATGAAAGCAAACCCATCACAACTCAATATGATGTGGTAAAGTTAGTCCTATACGATCACCAAACCTCAGGCCGCTGAGGGCTTCATCGAAATCCCCATGCAACCGCTTCGTATAACCCATTCCCCGGTTTTTTTTGGGGGATGAGTCGAGTTGGGGTGGAAAAAATATGAACCGGGGATGGGATTATACAAAAAAAACACATCAACCATCATCAACCATCAGGGATGTTTTTCACTGCTCATTCAACATTTATATAACCTAAAGAGGTCACCCAAACTGCGAACTGCCTCTGCTGGTCGACGGCATGGTCACAGGTGGCTTTACCGATTCCAACCTGCCACCACAGCACCATTGAAAACATTGAATTTGGATGTGGAGTTGAAACGGATGCAAAATGGACGCACGAATGGTAAAGCGGGCACTACATGGTTTAGCAGGTGTGGGGACTTATGACCCAATTAATTGATCGATAGTGTTTCTTGAATCTTGATTTATTGGAATACCTTTAACTTTGGGGTTACACATATCTTATTGTATGAGGATACGGATGGATACGGTATGTCAAAGATATGCAGGTGTGCTACCATTGGGAATGAATGACTGGCTAGTGATTTAAGAGCATGCCAATCGTAGTGACACGGAAGGCTAGCCGTACGGATGAATACACACACACACATATATATATATATATTCTGGGTAAATTATAATATTTCACTAACCTGAAATAAGACCAATTGGGGATGATTTCCCTCATTAATCATGATTCCAGTGAGGTCGCAGTGAGGTCGTTATAATTTACCCAGTATTATATATATATGTATATATATATATTGTATACATATGAAACCACCAACCGAATGATTCAACAAAATTGCAGAGAAAAACAATATCAAATTATAGGTGCCCCCAGCCCCCTGCCCCAAAACGATAAGACATGGTAAGACTATGTAATTAAGTAATTAGGGGCTTGCTATCGGATGTGCCACATTCATCAACAATGATAGTTGATGGTTCCACCTAAGCCTAGAAATAGGTAAAAAGGATCCGACATGTCACCAATCAGTCAGCCAGAGATGTTCCCATAATATATCTTCTTTTTGGTACTTTATTGTTGCTACATTGCCAATCAATGAATCAATGAAGTGGTGAGGTTGGTTTGTTTATGATGATATACCTCACGATTTGCAGAAGGTACACCATTAATTCGCTTGAATAGTGGATTCAGTTTGATCCAACATTCATCAAGCGAATCTAATTCGTGTTGAATGTAGCTTCAACATTCAGTAGTCGAAGAAATCCCTGCCCCCAAACTATAAAATACCCCTAGATGGAATAGTACATCTAGTCCTCAACCACGGTGGTATTTCATACCTCGGGGAGAAAGATTCTAAGCGATTCCTGCTCACGCAATCCGTCTGAACCCTCCATGCACTCCTCGTCATCAGCTCGCCACAGCTTTCCACGCTCTGCTCCAGGGAACCCGTCGACGGGGGAGGCTTCTCCTGGCCGGAGCTCATCGAATCGCAAAATCACATGGAAACAGATGGAAACCGCAAAAAAAAACAGGGCTAAACCATGATTAACCATGCTAAACCATGCTAAACCATGCTAAACCCCTCAAAAAAGGATGGAACTTGAAGCGGGTGAATGAGCATCAACGTGTCAATCTTCATCGGAAATCATGGCAACCATCACATCTGGGGGACTCAAATAGTGATAAATTGTGTTTCTATCTTTCTGGGGGGGTTACCATCAATCCAATCACCCAAGTGTTTCTGCCCGAACCTCTCTCTGCTCCGCATCTTGTGGTCCGGCCTGCTTGATCCAACAGGACGACACCAAGGGGGTTCTAGTTGCCATACTTCTTCGGCAGAGTGTGTGCACATGCAAAGCTTCGGGCCAATCGAGTGCTGATCCATTCTCCCAAGGTTGCCCATTGATTGTTGCTCCTTATCTCCCCATGTGTGATCGCTTCAGCTCGCCTCTTTTGCCATTTCTAAGGCCACTTTTACTGCTTATAACTTATAACATCTTATAACCCCAAATGGTTGTAATCCGATTTTTCAGGGAAAAACTATTTTTTTAAATATATATATATCTTTGCTTACTTAGAACAATGGCCGACATCCCCGGCCATTCGCCACTTGCTTCGCCGGCAAGTGGAAGCCTTCAGCCACTTGCGGAGTCGACTCTCTAGGCCTTGGGTAACACATCCACTGAGATGACGCGTTTGATAAACAAGTACTGCATGTCTATATCTACTGGGACCTAACCTAAACTAGAAAAATAGGGATTCAGTGGGATAATATGGGATGATGATATAACTGAGATTTTTCATGGGATTATAACTGGCTCACCATGCTATTAGAAACTGTTGTTGCCCTCCATTGGTTTCAAACCTGGCAATTGAACATCCACTACAATTTGCCATGGTTTATAGATGGGAAAACGATCTATAAATGATGGATTTGCCAGCCAGCCACGTTTGATAATACTGGAGTGCATGGCACCATATATCCTGACGCATGTGAAAAGATATGTATGTATGTTCACATGCATGTACATATGTGTATACATGTGTAGGTAACTGTGGGTAATTAGGTGCTTAAATAGACATGCACTATCACTAAACATCACTAAACATCACTAAACATCACTAAACATCATTCACAACCACTCACATAGTTTTATTTGCTGCGTCATATCCTCAATAATGTTCTCAAATGGGAAACAAGATGGATTGGGTGCACAGGCGCTGCGATGAGTTGTTGGTGGCTCTTGGCTCGCAAGCAGGCCAGCAAGGTGGTACCCAGTTCTCAGCTGGTAATTACGGTGCACAGCCTATTATATGAATAGGTAAAACAATGCCATAAACCATCCCCCAAATCATCAAAGCACCATTTTTATAGGTGGTATGTTTACCATTCCCAGTCATGGCTGGATTATGGCATTGTTTTACCCACATTATGTGCATATAGATATACTATAAATACATCCACCAACTTGGAATACTATAGATTTATTCAATACCTTTATCCACATTATAGATACTAAAATATAGACGACATGTTCAATACTATAGATATAGTATAGATACTAAAAAAGGGGCACCACCGTGCTGTGTCCCTCTCGCAGCCTCACCTTGCACGGCTTCTGCAGCTTTGGCAAGGCGACTCTCCAAGCGTCGCACGCGCGAGCGCTCCTAGTGAAGCCGGTGGCGTCACCCGCGGTGGTCGTTGGCAGTTGTTGGTGCTTAGCGAAGTCCAATAACTGTTGGGTTTACAGAAAGTCAAAGTTGTGCCAGTATGGTATAGATATGTATAAATGATACCAGTCGTTTCCCGTGAAAATTTCCAGACCTTCACCTTTTGGATCTTTTTGTGGGTTACTATAGCTATATCTATGGTTAATGGAGGCTATGGACATAGACCAACGTATACTGGGGTGAACCACCTGGGAGTTGGTGGTGATGGCATAGTCCATGGAAAATACCAATAGGGGAGGCCCTTCAAAAGGCTAGAACAGTTCATGCCTCTACTATAGTTAAACGATCTTTGATTCAGTCTATTTCAGTCTATTTCAGTCTATTTCAGTCTATTTCAGTCTATTCCTTCTTGCATTTGTGGGCACAGGAAGGGACTGAGTTGGTTTAACACCCATCTAGAGTACCTAGTTTAGTATATCCAACATAAGCCCTGGTTATCATAGTTATACCTATAACCCAACTTACCCTCTGGAATTTCAAGAGTTTGCTATCGAAAAACACAATTTTTTCAAAAAAAAAAAACGGTTACACTATACCATAGCAAAACTGTTATATGGGGATGGGTCAAAACCTTGTACCCCTGTAGTTCACATCAAAATAGCTGGGATTTATGGATGTTCATCCCCCTAAAAATGGTATGTATAGGTATTGATCCATGGCCATATAAATTACCAGACATCTCCTTCCATATCCTTCAGCCAGTCTTATTTCCGGTCCTGTTCAACTTCAGCTGCGGCACGCTGAGCCTGGGCCATGGCTGGATCTAATGGGGAGATTTCATGGGGATATTGATCCAACCATTATAGATAGCCTCTGGTAAACTGTTACATAACTATGGAAAATCACCATTTTTTAAGGGTAAATCAATGTAAATCAACTATTTCGACTGGGCCATGTTCAATAGCTATGTGACAAACTACCAGGGGGTATATTTCATGGGAAGATCATGGGATATCTGGACATTAATATGGAATATATTGAAGGAATACTGAATCATTGCTGGATAATTCATGGAGATATCACATCCGCTCATCAAACATGGCCAGCTATGGCCAGGTTTGGAAATCCAGAAATCCTTTTACTGACCAATCTGACCAACACCATGGCATATTTGGGACACAAATTTTGATGGTGGGATACCACGGGATCAAATGTCGTGGTCCCATTCGCCTGCCATAGACCATCCCCAAATGGGAGCGTAACTCGTTGGGTTTTTCCACCACGAGCGTAACGCGTAACCGTTAGACAAAGTGGCGGTTGAACTGTGGGAAATCATTTGATTGTACCATGTTAAACGAATATATCATGGGGATACAATTGGATATAACTAACCAACTTGATATGATATTCAGGTTACGGTTACTGAAAATAAGTCATGTGCGACCAAAATTCAAATTGCGCCGAGAAAATGATGATGCAAATCATAAAAGCATCAAATTTTGGGGGCCCCTCTTTTCAGGCAAACCATTTATCCAGGTAACCAACACATGAACAAAAGAATACTCCGCACACTTCTTTATTGTTGGATCATCTCAATGAGGAAAAAAATGCAGTTTGATTTCATCATTTCATCCCATCCCTTTGACAAAGAACCCCCCGTCTATGGGTGTCCAAAATGTACAAGCTTACATGGTGTCTGGGCGTGCATTTATTTGGCATTGGGCAAGGGATGAGAAGACAGTTTTTGCAGCTTAAATATCAATTTTTGCTGGTAAATCATGCTAAAGACAATGTTCATTTGCAGTTGGAACCAATCCCAAGTGACATTCGAAACCACTCACTTGCTATGGTCAGCGGAAGGGTTTTGTCCCATCACTTTGGGGCACTTCTGAAGTTGGTTTATGATAGAGGCTATTGTTGATAACTTTGCCAAATTATGCCATTGCCATGACAATCGGATAACACAAATCCTGATTAAAAAGCCATTAATCATATTAGATCCTGGTTCTACCATGGTTTTACCATTCATACCCTATATAAACACCAAGAAACGGATAGAAATATGTTCTTTAACAGCGATTCATCCCATTATACAAGTACATACAAGTACTGGATGTTCCTACTTTATCCTATTTTCATGAAATTTGAATTCTTCACCAACTTGAAATAAGGCCACTATTCACGGGGTCAGAAAACCCTGACATCACGTGATGTTGCGCTCTCGCCTCGGCCTCGGCAGCATCCACACGTCCCTGCAGACCTACAGCGAAAATGATGGGATGATGTGCCATATTTATGATATGATGTTGGGGATAATTATGGTTAGTTGGGGATTATAACCTATTATAACCTATGATGACCATATTTATGTATTATCTATTCATATACCCACTGGTTATGACTAACAGTTTGCCATGGTATAGATGGCCCATAGAAATAGATTTTGTAGATGGTTTACCTATTAAAAATGGTGGATCTTTCCATGGCGAACTGTGAATGTCATGATCGGAGGGTATATGATGTTGCCATATCTGACCACATCGTTTGGGACAAATTTGGGGACCCGATCGACCCAAATGGCCGATGGCTCAAGAATGACCCCCCAATTGGGTCGATCCAGTTCCCTGCGCGACTGATGTAGAGTCAGTGGATTACATCCAGGATTAACATGATGAACATTGATTCACTGGCTAATCATGGCTATATCATGGCTATATCATGGTATATCATATGGCTATATCACTAAATATAATATCACATGGCTATATCATGGTATATCAACCATAGGATACCAACTGACCCACTTTATATTGGATGGATCACCAGTCAGTTATCTCCTGCCATCTCCCGCCTTCCAGGGGGGCTAAAGCGTCCTCACAGAGCTGCAGCATGCCCTCCAAACTCTCTAAAGGGATGATGGCCACAGAATGACTGGAGAGACTCACCAACTTCGCACCTGGGAAGGCTGAAAATCAGCTGAAAATCAGCTGAACATCAATGACCAAAAAAAAAGGGAAGAAATATGGCGAAATATGGATGATTTTCCCATCCCGAGGGACTGTTCCAGTGATATGTTTGAAGATGTTTGTTTGATACCATGACATGCCAGAGAAAGAGCAAGTCGCTGCTGATCCCTTCCAACTCAAGATTCATGGATCGAGGTATGGATCTGGCAAACTGTTGGTAAACCTGCCCGTATGGGACCCAGGAATAGATCAAATATACTAAAAGCATCTAAAAGCAGAGTTTTTCGAGGGCTGTTTTTTTGATGGGTGAAAGTTACTTCAGAATCATGAATCACTGAAGCCCAATTGCGCGCCTATTTCAGCCACTAAGCTACTTTTCGTCCAAAATGTCGAAGTACACAAAATCTTACAACATGTGGGTATGGGTCAATACCTATTAATACCATTTTTAGTGGGATGAACATCCATTTACCTGCTATTTTGATGTCCACCAGGGGTACAAGGTTTTGACACACTGCCATGTGAAATGGTTCGAGATACTTGCAGTAGACATTGGGTGTCTAGAACCCCAATTTCAGGTGGTCAGATAGAAACCCAAAAAATGCTGCCCCATCTCGGTGGTTCCTGCCTAGCTGAGACAGCCTGGACTTCAGCACTGGGGCCTTGTGTGCCTTGGACCCAGGGTGCCCCTAGAGGTGATGGTTGTTAAGAACACCCCAGGTATTTGGGGAATTTGGGGAATAGAACTACATTAATAACCCCCTCTAAGTAAGGGTCTATGTTAGTTTGGGGGGTGGTAAGTTTATAGTTGGTTGGTTTAGAAGCCAAATAAACTAGATATATATATATGATATATTCCGATAGTTAGAGTAGCGTTCTAACTTGGGCCTTACTACTAGACTTCACTGCCCAATCTACTGCCGCCATGTACAATAGAATGACTATAACCCCTAATGTATCCTGGTCCTCATGTATTATCGTCTGAAATTTTGGAGGAAACCCCAATGGCCCCAATGGCTCATCTTCCACATCCCATTTCTGGGCAAACCAATGGAAAAATCACCTTCCTGGTACATAGTGACATGTTCACCCACCGTCATATTCTTGGTTAGTTGTATCATTGTATCCCATGATATCCTCGCGATATCAACTAACCCATCAAAATAGATTCTAACTCAGATATAGAGGACAGGGCAACCCTTGATGTATAGAAATTTATAGATTCTTTTCCCATATCCCAATGTTCACCATCAACGTGCGCGATTTTTTTCGTTCTTCGGGCGCGGCTTAAGCCGCACAGTTCGTGGCACCGCTGTCAAAATGAACTGGCAGGTGGTCCCAGAGCCCAAAGAAATAAGAAACACGATGTGAGGTGGTAACATAGAGATTCAATATGTGAGGCTAATGACAGTTTAGACTATATTGACTATAGATATGCTATGATGTATGTCATTGGAAAAGATTGAATCTATTCAATCATGTCTTGATTCTCAATTCATTTAGTCCTGCTTGTTTATCGGTGATCGACTCTTTTGTGGCTTGCCCCCGAGAAACCCCCACAACTGGTACCTGGCAACTGGTGCTTGTCCTTCCTCCAACAATCGCATACAATCGCCACATGTGAGATGCTTGAGTCTTTGAGCCACATGGGTCCAATTCCAATGAACCTATTTTGCCCAACAAGAAATGGATATGAGCGTAATTGGATATGGTTCACCCCTATTTGTTTTCTACCACTTGGTGTGCCCATATCTTTCCAAAGCATTCCATGAATAGGAAGATGACCTACCAGGACCTACCATTGGAGGTGGTTCTGAGAAATGTGTGCCTGTCACGTCACTCAAGTTAAATGATGGAAATGATCGGAAGATATTGGAAGGCTAATCGATGTCCTCTTAAAGGAACTATAGGTCTTGGGTGAATTGGGAAAAATCTGATCGACCAGGGGCCTTTGGCAACTAAATGCGGATACAATGCTATCATTGCCAGCTGGTTCCTCAAGATTAGCTAATTGGCGGTTGCAAACTCGCCCGAACTCTCAAGAAATCGGACTATATCCTCTGGCTATTTAACATAGCCATGGAAAATGGCCCATGTATAGATCATTCATGATGTTTTTCCTGTTAAAAATGGCGATTTTCCATAGCTACCCGTAAATAACCAAAGGGTAACAAACAAACAATTGCCTGGTAGTTGAGCCGCACATACTGGAAAAATAAGAACAGATTTGGTCATGAGTCAAAAGCCTGACACCACTCACCAGAGTCCTTCAATCGTCACAGGCGGAGTCCCTTGGACGTTGCGAGTTTTGCTTCGTGAATTTTGCCCGGAAATTGCGGTCTGGTTGCAGTGCTGCTTGCAGCAAACGTGGAGACATAGGTCTCTCGGCCAAGAATGATTAGGAACTTGTTTTTTTCCTGAAGGAGATCCCCCCTTTGTTGAAGAGTATGTAGAATCCTATTTTGTTGGGGGAATAGAAACCCACGAGTTTTGGGGGTGCTACACATGCTTAGTGCTTTGTAACCAAAAATGAGAGCTGCCAGGGTCAAGTTGACTGGGCCTAGAGCCACACTTGGCTATATAACAGTCAAAAAACAAAAGAGCATCCAAACATAAGACAGCGCTTCCCGGGATAAGAATCTGGGTCTGCCTCCAACATCTCCAAACGTTGCAACTGGATCAACCATGATTCAATGATGAATGTGTGTTGCTGTCCTCATTGTTTCAAGATTCAAAGCTAAACATTGTTGTTTTTTCCTCGGAAAATCCAAACCCCTTCGACTCTTCACGACACGTCCGTAGTTATGTGCTAAGACCAGCCATCGCAAAAGAGACAACCAAGAACGTACTCTATGGCAACGATTCATTTATTGATCATTTTCACTGACATTGATGCATAATCTGAAGCTCGAAATCATCTCCGTAGACCTCAAATAGCTTTGGTGAAGCCTTTGGAGGCAAACCCAGGCCCCCCAGAAAAATGGGGGAGTCAATCGCTACACCTTCGGTGCTTCTGATCTTCAACGTGCAGCTTCATCCCGCCAGCATCTCATAATCGCAGGCTCGCTGGTTCTGGGAAAGCGTTCAAAAATAAGGGGCTGTCCTGTAAGTATTCCCTTCATCCAATTCTTTGAGGACAACAAAGATTAGGATTCTAACACTTTCAACCAACAGAATCTTGGATTTCTGTCATGATTCGATGATCTAAGCATCTTCCGAATGGGGTTCTGGGGGTTCAATCCATTCCTGTTCTCCACCAAAAACAAACATGGCAACGGGATACTCCAGTGAAGTAAGGGACCTTCTGCTAAGCAGGGCAGCCGATCACTTTGTTGGATTGGTCATTATCTAAAGCATGGTATGAACCTCTGAGTGGGAAAAAAAACATATAAATAGGATTAAATGAGGGGTTTAAGATGTAAGGGAAATCCCCCCATACATGGTGGATTTTCCAGCAAGCCATGTTTAATTTCCAGAGGGTAAACATAGACATGATGACCTAAAATGTTTTGCGCACTCCGCTAGGTGGTCCTAAAAATTGCTGGCGGCTTTTAGCTGCAGGGACGGTTTCTTCCCGTGAGTCCTGTCCTTGCCCTCGGGGCAAAGGGCAGGTCCGTGCTCTGATGACTCCATACTCTGTAGCTCCGGACTGGAGCACAAAAACCATCCAAGCCACGACCCAACAATAGCCGTTGATATCGTTTTGTTTATGTTTTTTTATATACATTTATAAAGATGATAACATGACCCACGACATGACTCATGTGCCTTGTGGCTCAACTTAAAACGAGAGCTGGGAGTCGATAACCAGCCCTCTACTGCGTGGACTCCGGAAGTCCAGTGAAACACGACATGCGATCTTGACAGTCGCGGTTACATGGCCTTCCCCTGAGCCTGGCTCGACCTGTGAGTCATGGAATTTTGTCGCAACATCCTGGAGTTTCTGTCGCAACAAACAGGGTTCCTATGGTGATGTCGAGTATCCTGTATATACCAATCCCTGCTGTTCAGGGAAATCGATGAAGAGCACTGAAAAAAAAACATATTTCCTCGATAAACCTCGCTTTTGGTGTGGGTTCAACCACTCTTGACGTAGAGTATTAAAACGCATCAGTCTTCAAGCTGCCAATGGAAAGATATAAGATTCACCCCTCTGCGAAATCACCACAAATCATCGCAAATCTGAAGGAAAGTCTGACAGAAACACCAAACAACACGGCAGGGGAAGGGCGTAAAACGGGCAGAGCGCTACACACATCTCATCTTGGAGATACATCTCAGTGTGCTGCCATGACCTGAGACGATGCGAATCTCAGCATCCCCTTGGATCCAGTGGACTAAGTGCACTAAGTGGACTAAGTGGATATGATTCAAATCCCATGATTATATTAAAGACAGTCAAGATATGCATAGAATCTTATATAAGTGATGTGGAATAACGATATATATATATATATGGAATTATATATATATATGTACATATATATATATGCAGGGTTATATATATATGTGTATATATATATGTGTGTGTATATATATGCGTGTGTGTGTATGTGTATATATATGTGTATACTAACACTACATTGAAGTTATACAGTTATACGGTTCTACCGTATGTATTATACCCTTAAAAAACCCGGGCCACTCGTCCCCCGCCTCGCCCACGGCCGGAAACTTTCACTCATCGCTGTCAGAAAGGCCACTGCTGCTACCTCCGGCCACTTCCCCGAGGTGAATTCAGGTGACTCTATTGGGCTGGGGACATGGAAATAACCATCAATAACCATGATTTTTTTTAGTTCACCCAATTTTAAATGGGACATATGCAGTGTGTGTGTGTGTGAATATTTGTGCCGCACATGTGTATGCATATGCCAAAATATCATGTGTAATTATATATATATAATTATATATATATGTGTGTACATATGTATGTATGCATGTGTATGTATATGTATGTGTATGTATGTGTATGTATGTGTATGTATGTGTGTATGTATATGTGTATGTATATGTGTATGTATATGTGTATGTGTATGCGTATGTATATGTGTATGTATATGTGTATGTATATGTGTATGTATATGTGTATGTATATGTGTATGTATATGTGTATGTATATGTGTATGCATATGTGTTTGTATATGTGTATGTATATGTGTATGTATATGTGTATGTGTGTGTATGTATGTGTGTATGTATATGTGTATGTATGTATGTATGTATGTACGTAGGCATGTATGTATGTGTATGTATGTATGTATGTATGCGTGTATGTATGTATGTATTTATGTATGTATGTATGTATGTATCTATGTATCTATGTATGTATGCATGTATGTATGCATGTATGTATGCATGTATGTATGTATGTACGTACGTACGTATGTATGTATATATGTATGTATGTATGTATGTATGTATGTATATGTGTGTATGTGTTTGTATGTATGTGTGTGTATGTGTATGTGTATGTATGTGTGTGTATGTATGTATGTATGTATGCATGTATGTATGTATGTATGCATGCATGCATGTATGTATGTATGTAGCCTACAAATACCCCTTCCCAAGTGGGATGTACATTCAAGTGTCCCACTTCCCAAGAGCCAAGCAACTGCTATCGGACTCTTCCTGTTGCGAAGCCAATCGTCCAGCCTCCCGGTCCCATTGCCATGCGTCTTGTGGTTATTGGTTAGTCTGTTTTTCATTGCAAAACTTAAACCATTAACCGACCAAACCTGACCCGGCGAGAAGTGGTGCAACTTCGTGACCAGATTTTTTGAGTGGTCTGTGACTCAGCTTCGCGATTCAAGGGAATTTGGACATGAGATTACACCATATCCGACCAGACCATCCACGTCACTACACCAAACTTATGGAAACGACACGATCAACTGCTAAGGTCGAGATTATGAGTTCACTATAGTGGATCACGTGGCACCTCATGTATCAAGTTTTCTTCCCAAGAAATAAATGGAAACGGGTGGCCAACAGGATCAACGGGCATGTTTCAAGCGTGGGCATTCCAAAACTAGATCACATTTAAAGGTTTAGTTTAATGCCCAGTTCAAAAACGAAAACAACCAATCAAAGTACTTCCCTGATCTAGAATCTTAGAAGCATATTTCTAGCAATTTCTTGCCCATATTCCAGGGCCGAGCATATTCCATGCCAAAATAGCTGGGAAATTTCAGGGAATTGCGAAGACCCCTTTCAGGTGAAATTTGTATTTCATACAGTTTGC
>Ga0126342_10002048_pt1 | contig 30490 bp, 44 predicted proteins | sample Cyp1metagenome_FD_92528 | JGI IMG/M metagenome (GOLD analysis project Ga0126342, IMG submission 92528) | Coral microbial communities from Lord Howe Island, Old Settlement Bay, Australia - Cyphastrea 1 metagenome | ecosystem: Host-associated > Invertebrates > Cnidaria > Coral ...
ATATGCCAGATAGAATGCCAGAAGATATGCCAGATAGAATGCCAGAAGATATGTCAGATAGAATGCCAGAAGATTTGCCAGTAACAAAATGTATAAATGTCATGGTGGGGATCACACGAAGTAGAGTAATTTTTACTTAAGTTGACACGAATTGACGATGTTGAAATTGATGTGGTTTTACTGGCCGTGCTGGTCTGATGTTTGCCGATTTGCTTCGGTTCTATCACTTTTTTTGCAGGGGACGGGTGTAACTTGGTGTCACAATCAACTATGATCAACTAGCTTCTGGTGAAGTCAGTAGAAAAGCTTCGAATTTTGATGATCCCTGAAACCAAGTAGATGGTGACTGGTGTGTATCCCAAGGTGTCAGTCGTGTCAGTGTCTCGGGATGTTCTTTTGGGTGGTTAAGATTGGCCCATGATTGGATCCCTATGGCCCATAGGTATCCATAGTTGCCAATCTTACTAACATCTACCAACCACTGCCACTCATTATCTTGCCAGACAATTCCAGTACTTTGGAGCCTTGTCCACGCCAGCCAGACAGAAAAAGAGGTACAGTTAGGGTTGTTCACGAATGTCCCACGTTCTGCTGGATAGCGGAAATTTCATTGGCCTTCACATTTTTGCATGACGTTTGGGGAAAATGGATTGTTTTTTTGTGCTTTTTGGTACAGGACAGCCAGCTTGGTGTTGGTGTTTTTTTCACATTTTTCACAAACTCGACCCCACGCAATGGACACGGCCCTATTCTCCATTGCGGGTTTGTTCGATTAAAAAACTAAATGGATACCCCATTCCAATCCATTGTGTTGTTTCAAACCACATTTAACATATTTTAACATTACCCTCTGGTAAACTAACATAACTATGGAAAATCACCATTTTTCATGGGAAAACTCACTATAAATGGCCATTTTTAATAGCTATGTAAACGTTTACCAGAGGGTATTTAACCATACTGTGGGGTTTTCTCAAATTGGGAGCGTTAGTGGTCATGTTTCATTTGAGAACTTTTCGCTGTACCACCATTTTGACCCAAATCCCGATATATGGGTTTGCAGTAAAATGCATGGTACCCCATTCTATCCGATGCGGGTAGCTATATATATATAATGATGATAAGAACAATAATAATAATGATAATACATAGTAATAATGATAGTAGTAATAATAATAAATAATATATAATGAAAACATAAAAACAAAAATATGTTCCTGTGTAAACGACTATTTGCCACATTTTCAGACACAGCGATTATATTATAATATCCCATTGATTATATCTGAACATCATATCCCCTTGGGCAAATGACAAATTTGAAACTTGCCAAGCTGGCCAATCATCCCCCGCGACTGTGCCAAACTTGCAAAGAATATGATAAAATCATTCCCCATGACTATATCATATCATATCCCTCATCTTAAACTTTAAAACTATATCCCCATTGCCTATCTCCCCTTCACTCCATCATTCATGAATTGGATGATGTTTTTTTTTCTAACAGGAAACCCTTTTTTCGGCTAAAAACCCATGGATATCCCGGTTCTTTGAGGCTAAAAACCATGGATATCCCGGTTGAGATCTTCGAAACCCAATGGATCTGCCGGATCCCATGACGCGGCCGAGGTGTTCAGCTTCCCGAGATCACCAACCTGCGCAACGATGTGCTGAAGCTGGTCCGGCACCGAGATCCAGGGATCACCAAGAGATCCGGGAGGAATCAAGGTGAGTCGTGGCTAATCCCGAAAAAAAAACATGGGATTGCCTGGGCTATAAATATAAATATAAATCATATATCATATATCATATATATATATACATTATACATCGAGATATTTTATGTATAGCAACTCACCAGTTGCTAAATTGGATGATCCTGGAAGTAGGGCAGTGTACTGCAAACTTGCGGGTCATCCAAAAGCAGGCCAGGTTCTGGATTCAAAAAGTCCCAGGTCTATGTTTTGCCACGGCCTAGGCGCATAGGCACCCTTGGATAATCTTGGATACTATAATATATATATATAAGTCCTTTCGTGCCATTGGATCGGCTACTAAAAAGAGAACATCTCACAAACAAATGGGATTCGTGTCAAGCCTCGATCATGGGGGGTTGTGTAGTCCCTCCGATAAGAGTGTATCTGCATAGGCTACGGCTAGCTTGTGCTGAAACGATTGGGGTCGCCGGGGCTGCGTGGTTTGAATTTGCCATATCATTCCACTTCAAGGCATGAAATGGCATGAAATGAGATGAAGTGGCATGAAGTAGCGAAATCAATTTCTACCCGGACACCCCGTTTGGTTGAAGCACTACGCAAATGTACCGACAGGTACTGACAACAATTTCCAGACTTGACGAAGTTGGCCTTGGCTCAAAAGACCCTCGATTTTGAATTTCAAAAATTGATGAACCATGACCTGCGGCCCATTTCAGATGATTATTCCAGATCTATTTACAATGACACATTCCATGGTTGCGGGAAGGTATTTAAGATTATTTAAGTTATTTGGGCCATGGGAGTGCCGTTCCATTATTTTCTGGTTGGTGGTTTGGAACATTTTTTTTATTTTTCCATATATTGGGAATTTCATCATCCCAACTGACGAACTCCATCATTTTTCAGAGGGGTTGAAACTACCAACCATATATATATAATATGGGATGTCATCCTTCCCATTGACGAACTCATATTTTTCAAGATGGTTATTGCACCACCAACCAGTATATACAAATATATATCATCATTTCCCAATAATTTTGCCATATATATATATATTGATGTTTCATAGATTACTGTAATGAATTTTCATAGATTTTCATAGGTTAAAACCACCAAGCAGTTTTGATCTGGTGGTTGTTCCGAGGCCCTGCTGCAGCGAGTTCGATTCAGGTTGCGAGCACGGATCACACCTGAGGCGGGTCAAGCATGGTCAATTGGATTGGAAAGCCATTGATGGGAATCATGAGAATCCATAAGGGATTTACACACACAATATATATATATATACAAAAATTGTACATATAGATATTATATATATAAATATACAAATATATACATATATATATACATATAATTGTACATATGTATATATATATATGATTGTACATATACATATGTATGTATATATATACATATATATATGGGTTCCCATTATGGGATGGATGACCCCGAATCATATACCATGTTTTGACCCTAGCACATGTGAAAAAATGATTTACTTTACTTCGAGTGATCCCCACCATGGCATTTTAGACTTTAGACAACTGTTCAGATTCCAAGTGCGCAACCAGACATCCTTGTTTGCGCATTTGCTACTGGAATTTGGGAGATAGAAACCCTACAAGTATTCTGAACACTCAATCTGACACACATTCTGACAATCAGCATGGATTCTGACACTCTCTCTCTCTCTCTCTCTGGCAACTATTCTATTTGACATCTATTCTGACATTCTATCTGGCATTCTATTTGACATCAATTCTGAAATTCTTTCGGGCATTCCATGTGGCATATATTCTGACATACTTTCTGGTATTCTATCTGGCATCTGATCTGACATGATATCTGGCATTCCATCTGGCATCTATTCTGACATTCTTTCTGACAGACATTCTGGCATTCTATATGGCATCTGCCATATGTTCTGATATTCTATTTGGCAGTCTTGCTCGCATTCTGACATTCTTTCTGACATTCTTTCTAGCACTTGTGTCTGGCATTCTCTTTGGCATGTGTTCGGGTCCGGCCGTGGCCCACAGAATCCGCAGCTGGCGGTGTGGAGTTCAGGTCCACAGCATCTGGAGCTGCGATATGGAGTTCGGGTCCAGGTGGCCCACAGCATCCGCAGCTGGCAATATGGAGTTTGGGTCCAGGCGTGGCCCACAGCATCCAGAGCTGGCGATATGGAGTTTGGGTCCAGGCGTGGCCCACGGCATCCAGAGCTGGCGATATGGAGTTTGGGTCCAGGCGTGGTTATTACAGCATTGGGAGCTTCGGGTCCAGGCTGCATCCAGAGCTGGCAGAGGAGATCAAGACAACAAAGAGGCGGAGGCGGAGGTGAACGAGGAGGAGAAGAAGGAGAAGAAGGAGAAGAAGGAGAAGAAGGAGAAGAAGGAGAAGAAGGAGAAGGATAAGCAGAATGAGTTGCACTTTTCTGCTAAAACCCAGAGAATATCAGCCAGGTGGGGAACTACTAAATTTGTCGCAATTTGCTTTCTAATCGTTTTTTTGAGGGGGTACTATAGTTGATGATTGGTTCAGGATTGGTTCATGGGTAAATGCAAAAATAGTAATGATAATGGTAGCTGATGAGTCTTTGGGATTGTGAATGGATGGATGGAATGTTGGAATGATATTTCATGAAGAATCTTTGTAAGAAATTCCAGATCTGACTTTTCACGGCACACACACACACTTCAACATGCAACTAGAAAAGACATATATATATATATAAATGACATAGATAGATAGATAGATAGATAGAGATAGATGGGTATGGGTCAAAATTAGGTACCCCAATAATTGGATGGTTAATACTAAACTAGACTAACATCTGTGGTCCCCTAGGTCTTCCATTTTGACCCACATCCAGATAGAGATAGATAGAGATAGATAGAGATAGATAGAGATAGATAGAGATAGATAGAGAGAGATAGAGAGAGATAGAGAGAGAGAGAGAGAGATAGATAGATAGATAGATAGATGGGACTATGGTGGCCACCAGCTGCGACTTAAATGCGCCCAGGTGCACCACTAAAGTCCCCCAGGTACGTTTACACGGGTCCCGGGGAGGTGTCTTCGTCGATCACCGACCCCCCCGGGACCCCGGTGATCCCCTGCCACAAATAAATATGAATAAAATAAGCAGCCAGCGAAGTTTTACGTCTGTTCAGACGTTTCACACGCACACATGCCGGTTTGGAAGCTCGGATGCTGTTTGACAATGGCACCTGACATGCTCCCACTAGGCCGAGTCCCAGCTCTCCGTTCGAAGACTTCGAATCCCAGTTCTTGCCTTTGGGGACTGAACTCCAGTAGCTGATGTTTTTTCTATACCTGCTCATCGAATTTTGAGAACTTAAAGTCAACGATTGTCTTTAAACTCCACAGGCTCTACATTTATAATCAGCCTGAAGTAGAATATGGAAGTTTCAAACACATTCCAACATAATTTAGTGACTTATTAACTTTGAAATGTCCATGTTCACCATTAGGGACTCATTTCAGTGACTTATTTTAAGTGTCGCAGGGCTCTACCTCGAGATGGTGGTGTGACGCTCAGACAATTTGTCGAAAGCCGAAAGGAGTGGTTGGAGGAGCAGTTTGGAAAAATGGGAAATATCATGGGTGTATGGGGATAGAACTGGGCTTGTAAATCCGGGAAAAAATGTTTCTGGAGGCTGTTTCATACTATAATGCGGATACGATGGGGATCTAAACTGGGGATATTTTGGGATCTAAACTAACAATGGATTCTCCAAAGGATGTGGCCACATTCAATGGGAACATGATTTGCAAATGGCTGAACATGCGGATTTATCCAACAAGAAAGGGGTGCTAAAACTGCTTTCTTTTACTGGGACATAGTGCAATATATATAAATATTTATTTATTTGTTTATTTACCCTCTCTCTCCCTATATATATATATATGTATACCAATATATATATATATACACCAATATATATATATATATATATATATATGTATACCAATATATATATATATCAATATATATATATGTATACCAATATATATATATATATGTATACCAATATATATATGTATATATATGTGCATATATGTATGTATATATATATATATCCATCAACTGGTTTGTGATGTCATGTTTTAGAACTTCCATTCGTATTTGAGTTTATGATGCCCATTGGCTTTCATATCTTGCAGGAGGGGTTGAAACCACCAATCTGATCAACGCAAAAAAATGTCACCAAACAGTAACAAAAATCATATCTTTCCAGTTGGTTTCCATTATGTTATTTTTTGCTACATCTCTGGGTAAATTGTTGCATGTGGTTGCGGTTGTGGTAGGTGAACATGATCAAAATGACAGATGGTTTGTGGCTGCTCGTGGCAGGTGAATGTCAACATCATTAAGGAACGCTTGTAAACGTTAGTAGTGGATTGTCTTTGTGCCATTGAACAGGTTTGTTCCAACTATAGGTAAATTAGACCCACAGGGGTGGTAAAGAGGCAATTTTTTTCTATATTTACCAAATTTACCCCCCTTGTACCTGGGGTGTTTGGAGCAACCCTGTTGAAGGAACACGCCGGCATAGAACACGAAGAGAGAGATAGAGAGAGAGATAGACTGTGGAAGATTCCGCGTAGGAATCTCGCCCTCAATCAGGTTGGGGAAGGTAAACTAGGCACTGCTGGAACTGGAACGACCTTGATTTTGGATGATGTGCACGAACCGGCATCATCAAACGTGGGTGGCTGGGAAATCTGTTTTAAATTCAGGTTTTTAGCGGGGAAACTCATATGTAAACGGCGCATTTTCCAGCACGCCACGTTTGATTATCGGAGGGTAATCCATATGTATCCTCTGTTTCATGTGTCAAAGCCTTGACTCTTTGAGGTCATTTTTGGCTTCTTGCCAGATATAGATGGATTGTATACGATGGGTATGAGTTGATCGGAGTCGTGTGGCGTCATTGATAAATCGTGTCCTTTTCGTTGAGGTCGTCGCTTTCTCCACCAATCTCCACAGGACCGAGAATGGGATTTGTTGGTGGTTAATGACCGTGAAAGGAGTGAGGAAGTCACAAGCATCTTGAAGGATCCCGATACAGTAAATCTTGAGCCAATAACGATTGGATTTCCATGGGATTTAAAAAACACATGGGGTTGAAGATGGCACACGAGCCCAAAATGATGGCTATGTCCCATGCGTTCCTAAGCCGCTTTGTTCTTGTTGTTGTTTACCTCACCTGTTTGATTGATTGTATCATGTTGTATTCCCATCCTGATGTTTTTCAGTTTTTTTTTGCTAGTCGCATCCCCAACGTTGCTGCTTCAATTCCGTTCTCTTGTTTGTGAAAAGTGTTCTTCGTAAATCCCCTCAAATTATGTTTTTTTTGCCGTTGACATGCTAAGTGTGATTGATTTCCCAGTCTGGACATCAAAAATCTTTAGTCCTGGCGTGCTGTTGAAACGCCTCAGTTGGATGACATTCCCAGTCTTGTTGATTCTAATACTTGTGTTCAACTGCTCACGTTTTCTTTGTTCGCATATGTTTAACGCACCATTTTTGTTGGCCAAAATCTATGTCAATGTGTGTTGGTCAAAATTCCACATGTTTGTTGGTTGTAATGAACACTTGGGGTTGTATCAACATTTTGAAACCCAAATCCCATGATTTATCATAATCCTCCCCATTTTCCGAGACACGCAGATTTTTTTTTGTGTATAGGTTCGATTCATTCCAGGTTAAATTTAGATTATTGGACCTAAATTCCTTGCTTTGTTGGCTATATATCGTATTGAATCCCACCAAAAAACCGCAGAATCTTCTCATCAAAGAGCTCCCAGATTCTCCATGGTGAAGAAAAATGGCGGATTCCTATACCCCAAACATGACCCAGTCATTGGTTCTACCGCATACAATGGGTTATATCAGCATGAATCCCATGATATCTCCAGTATCTCCTCATTATGAAACTATCTTCATTAATTCCTATCTCTCATTACATGAAAATGACATCCCAAAACATATCCCAACACATCTCATTCAGAAACTGTATTCACTTCAGGGCTGGCCTCTTTTGCACCAGTTTTGGTGGTGAGAAATACCCAGGCTTCGCAGGCCCCGAGAGTGTCGGGACGCTGCTGGTGGCTGAAGCCGGTCGCCTCGCCGTCGAGGCCAAGCAGCGGTCACCATTTCTGGGGTGTTCCAGAGAGGGATCCCTGGGGATTTCCAATGGGGGTACCCCAGGCTCGCTGGATGGTTTATTGAATGGAAAAGCCTTTTAAGATGGATGATGATTTAGGGGGTAGCCCGATTTTGGGAAACCATTTCAAATGGGATGGGTTATATTGGAAAATCCAATGACAAATCCAATTGAAATGGATGAAACGGATGGGGGGGTTCTTGAAGAATGGGGGTACCCCAAGTCACCATGTGAAAAATCGTTAAGTGGTCTCATGACTTGGATGATTCGGGGGTACCACCATTTTAGGCAACCTTCAGATTTCATCGAATCTCGTCAAATGGGGATGGGTCAAAACTAATTCATGGGGATTTATTCAACCTTTGTTGAGAATTAGTGAAAATAGGGCCCTCGTAGACTTTGGAATTGGTTTAAAGGGATATAATGGGGGTACAATGAGATATTCATGGGATATGAATGGGGTATGTTGTGATATATATTGTAGTCAACAATATTGTATTTGTGGGTGTGTCGGAAAATGGTCAATATGCCCCCAAACCATATATATATATACGTATATATATATATTATACAATTATATACACATAGTGATGCTTATATAGCTAGTGGATGGTTTGTAGCCAATTGTCACCTGAATTTCCTCATGTTTTGACATTGATTCAAACTGTGACAGTGACACATCCCTTGAAATGGTGGTTAACTGACTCACGTTAAAGTTTAACCGTTAAAGAGTGGACCGTTTTTGGTTCGATATTACCTTCCAGTAATTTCACCTATGGAAAATCATGCATATATAGATGATTGTTGAACATTTTTGCATGAACAGCTGTTTTTTTCCATGGCCATGTCAAATTTCCAGAGGGTACCCGCCAATAAACAAAAATGGCTATGGAAGCCATGGCCCATTTTCGATGATCTACCTATTCAAAACGGTGATTTTCCATAGTTCTGCGGCATTTTCAGAGGGTATATCCATCAAATCTCATGAAAATCCCATGAAATATGGTTGATTAAGTCACCATTAACCCATAGTTCTGACACATTTCTCAGAGGCTAGATTTTTGATGTACTTTTTGGGGGTTGAAGCCCGAGCTGACAGGTTCATTTCCAGCTGGACCTCCGACTGGGCGAAGCGGCCAGTAGCGCTGGCGCGCAGGAATTGCAGCTCCAGCGAGAAGTTCTTTTCCAGGTCAGATGTTGGACCATTGGAGGATTTTTGTTGGGGGGATTTTCACTTGATTTCAGGGAGAAATAGGAAACCGGCACCAAGAGTGGAGGGAAGGATCGATTCCAATGGTTGTATGGGCTATGTCCAACTAGAGTCTAATTGGACTACTTAGATATCACCTATCAGAGCACTTGGAAATAATGTGCATCCTATACCAGTTCCTTGCGATCAGTTGGGTCCCAATCGCAAATAGCGAGGTTCAGCAGACGACCAATACAGGTATGATGTCATGAAAAGGGCAAAGCACAGCACCCATTTCATGAATCAACTGATTGGTGTTTTCATGTTTTTTCTTTAATTTCATCTCATGAAGATGATCCAGAAAATTCGGCAGCGAATTTCAATCAGCACCGAAAATCCATGTGCCACTTGGCACAAAGAGATATGCCCATGGCAAAGGTTCTCGATTCCTCGGAACGGAAACCAAGCAGGCCAAAAGGCGCGGAGAACAAGCCAGGCGGTGTTTTTTTTGTTTGGGGCTATGGGATGAGAATCATCAACTCAACAATTGTGATATTGTTTGGTAATGTACGGTAATGGGGTAAAGGGCCATAGTCACCATCCCATTCACCAACCCAGGGGTTATTTTACATCATTCCACTTCTAGGGGTATGCCCAATAAACATCAATAAACCTAATTCGGGACTCGGGACCGGTTTATAAATTATTGGGTGTACCACATTACTATAAAGATATCTAAAGATGACTAGATTTGTGATTGGCCATACGCTGCCATATTTTCCTTTCATCAATTCCTTGGCTCCCATTTTTTTTTAAATGTGTGTATAGATAGCAAAGCAGCCATGATATGTAGTGGTTGTACCGACCATAGGGGAGATTTTACCAACAATTAATAAATGTACCCAAAGATCACGAGAATAGAATGAATATTGCGGTAAACCGATGGTTTTTTTCGTTTTGCTGTAAATGGATAAACGGAATTGGCCGAATATGTCATCCCCAGCCGATGTAAAAGATGCTCGACCATGATAATTGGCCACTCACATGGCAATGGAGAATCGATGAGAACCGTCTTCATTTGGACTAGAACTTTGTCCAGTTTCGAAGATGTACTTGAGATTAACACCATCATTGTATTCTCGGTCCATTCGGAAATCAATTTTTGTACTGTCTCAGTGTAGACTATTGGTAGTGGGATCTCATGACGGCAGAATTTACCTGGAATGATCCAAGTTGGCCTTAGATCATGTTCCGGATTTACATCCAGATTCTTGGTGGTAAATAGACCTACTTGGTAGTTATTTTTTGTGTCTCCAAAAAAACAGGGCATTTACTTGGTACCAGCTCGTGATTCTCCCAATTTTCTACTACCATAGACTATCAACATGAATTACTCGTGTGGCTTCATGGCTTGGGTCCACTTCGTCAAACGGGATATCTTGGGTCAGGATCAGATGAACCTCCAGCCAACCAGTCGCTTGGAAGAAATTGTGTCCCCAAGATGGAAAGAGTTTCCTGGATTTGGGTACCCTGTGGTAATTTAACATACGGTAACGACATTTAAATATGTGGAGGGCGGGCCAGACCGCGAGGCCACGGAGGTAGTATGAAATACCAGTTCGTATATTTAAATGTAGTTACCGTATGTTTAAATGGATTGGCTTCCGTATGTTTAAATGGCCGGGCAGGCCAAGGAAAACCTTCCCGGAGGTTGTCTAAAATACCTGTTCGTATATTTAAAAGTTCGTATATTTAAATGTAGTTACCGTAGCTATTGGAAATGGCCCATAGGAATAGTTGATTTACCCATTAAAGATAGTGATTTTCCAGTTCGCTATGTTGGTTTACCAGAGGGTATGCGTTAACCCTTTTTAGCCATGCTTAGTATCAAGCCACTTTTAGGTACCTGATTTTCACCTTATATCTTGGCAATTTTGCAACCAAGACTGCCCAAAGGAAGTCTCCAAAGCTTCAGCGTTTTCGTGGCTGTTGTGGATTGCCATGGTATGAAGATTGTTGCTGTAATATACACAGATATAGCATCTTGGTGAGACAAGAATTTTTTGGAACACAAGGATGCTGCTCCTTAAGGGATCCGCACCTTGCACACAGTCTCACAGAACAACATATATATATATTTATATTTATATTTATATAGTATGATATGCGCACCTACACCTGGGCCATTCTTTGGGTAACTGCCAGTGAATATGATTTCCATGGTCCATATTTCCTGGCGATATTGATTGGCCTCACGAAACTTTGCAGAACTGTTGGACAATCACCAGTTGGAAGAGGCACATACATATAACATACATGTATATGATTATATGTATAATGTACATTGTATATATAAATAAATGTATTTACCTGTATATACATACATATATATATGTATATATATAGACAATATAATAATATGTATATATATATATACAAATTTCATTTGCTTGCTGCCATCAGAGATCTTTTGAGGTCAACGGTGCATCACTGGCCACGTGGATTTGGTCATCCCTTTGCAACCAGGTGGGACCACATATGTGCAATGTTCGAGTTTGTTGGGGTTTCATGGGATACCCTCCAGTAAACTCATATAGCTATGAAAAATGGATGAAAATGGCCCATGAAAATAGATCAAGAAAAGCTACGATAAAGCGTGCGCCCAAAAATATGGTGATTTCCATATGCCCATGCATATATGGAATTGATATATGGTCAATGGAATATACAGTTGGAGGATTTGATATATATATATATATATGTATACATATATATACATATATATATATGTATATATATATATATGTATACATATATATATGTACATATATATATATATCTACATATATATATATATATACATATGTATATATACATATATATATATATATTGTAAATATGTATATATATATATATTTGCATATATATATATATATATATATAAATATTTGTATATATGTATATATGTTTACATATGTATATGTATATATGTATTTATGTATATATATGTATATATATATGTCTGTATAAATAACACAAGAAGCTAAAATCAATAGTTAGATTATCTAAGATGGGAATACATTCATTTGAAAATAGATTGTCTTCCCAATTTTCCCGAATGCGTAGCAATGGTTGCAGTTTCATTCTGGGGGTTGGGGGTGTGTTCGTCGCACGTGTCGCAACCGTTCGCAACTGTCCGCAACCGTTCGCAACTGTCCGCAACCGTTCGCAAGTTTCCGTGTGAGAGCCCATGGCCCTGCCTTTGAGGGGTGCTGCAAAAGGGGTCGCTTTTGGAGGTTTCTAATGTTGCGTAGCCTCGTTTCGTGTGGCAGGAGTAGCACTTTGTCACATCCCAACATGTTTCAAAACGTGTCGAAAGCCATTCTGTGTGACAGGCGCAATACTTTTGCGCCGTTTTCAGAAGATGAGTTGGCATTTTGCGTGGCAGGCGCAGCATTTCAGGCGCGTCGTGTTGCGTGTTTTTTCCAAATCGAATTGTCAGGGCTGCGTCAAGTGGTGACAACGTGCAAATTGCGTGGCAGGTGTGACATTTTGTGAGATGTGATGGAAATTGATGGAAGCCTCGCACGAAACATCGATTGTGAGGTAGGTGATTTTGGGGTTCATGAGAAGGCGCAACACTTTGGAGACTTCCATCGCAATTTCAAGTGGCAGGCGCAGCACTTTAGACGTGTGGTGTTGCGTGTTTTTGCGAATCGCAATGTCAGGGCTGCGTCAAGTGGTGACAACGTGCAAATCGCGTGGCAGGTGCAGGGCATCGTGAGTGTAATCCTGCGTCGCAGGGGCAGTATTCAGTGCAGATCCGTTGTGTGTGGAATGTCATTTTGCGTGGCAGGCGCAGTATTTCACTTCACACTTTACACTCCAAACTCTACACTTGACACTCCACACTCCACACTCCACACTTTTCACTCCACACTTTACACTCCACACTCTACACTCCACACTTTACACATTACACTCCACACGCTACACTTTCCACTTTCCACTTTGCACACTTTACATTCCACACTTTGCACTTTAAACTTTACACTCCGCACCACTACACTTTACACTCCACCTTTTACACGCTACAGTTTGCACCTTACACTTTACGCTACACTTTGCACTTCATTCTCCACACTTTACACATTTACCACTCCACTCTCTACGCTTTCCACTTTACACTTTGTACTCCGCACTCTACACTTCACACTTTCCACCCCACACTTTACACTTCACGCTCCAAACTCCACAATCCCCACTTCACATTCTACACGCTACATTCCCCACTCAACACTCCACTTTCTTCACGCTGCGCACTGTGCACTCCACCCTATTCCAGATTCCACAGTCTACAGTGCACTGGTACGGTAGCATTGGAAAAATGTACAAGACTGTTCAAACAACTTGTTTCACAAAAATGCTTTACGTGACTGCATTCGGGTTCGTGGGCCGCATTTTGTTTTTGTTTTCGTGGGCCCATTATTGGACGACCTTAAATTAATCACAAAAGTACCATCTGTTGACTATGTGACCACATGGGACCAAACATGGGAGGATCATGCGGGATTAACTGGTCATATTAACCAAAGCTCATTTACCCACATGTCGCTTGTGGGGGTAGTTCAGACAACATGCCCCTCCAAAACATGTTTATTATTGAGTTCACCACACGATATGGAGGTTTCGTGAAATGGGGGTACCCGGGGTACCCCTATTTTGATCCTATTTTCATGAAATTTTCACTATAAACCATCATAACCATCCAGCTATTGGGGTGCCATCATTTGTGGAAACCCAAAAAAATGGAAACCCAGCTGAATCACTCAGCACTTCAGCTGCTGGCGAATTGTTGGTACGTCGGAATGTCCTGGTCACAGAGGTTGATTCATCGTTTCAAGCACCAAGATATCAGTATAACAACCCCCCAAAGGATCGAACAGTATTTTTAAAAAATTCCGACCAAAATAGTTACTGAGCGAATTTTGGGACATTTATATCAACAGCTATTGTTATATGCAGGTTATAATCTTTGATACACTCCAGTATCAATGTGTATCGCTATCAACAAAGCAGTACCACTTTGCAACCAACTTGTTGACGATGATCACTTGATTATGGCGGGGAGTCACCGCACGCGGGGGACAGCTGCAGGTATCAGCTGTGCACGCGGCATTTCGTCCCTGCTGACGTGGGTCAAGGGGAGTGGAGTGGTTGGGAGGCTGGTGGGCTGAGGCTGAGGCGACCAGAGATTCAGAGCCTTCACTGAGAACCCAAGGGGTTTCAGAAAAAAAATATGGACCCACCTTGTATAGATTCAGATGATTTTCCCATTCAAACCATCATGGATTTTTTCAGATTATGATATATAGGTTATTTACATCTATTTACCTATTAAAAATGGGGCTTCCATTGCCATGTGCCAAAATCATCCCAAATGGGTCATGTTGGTCAGGTTGTCTTTTGAAAACTGGGGCCTATTTTCAGACAAAGCTAAGTGAATTCAGGCGAAGAAGTTGTTTCATGGGTATTTCATGAGGTCTTGTCTTTCTCTAAGATTTATCAACGAGAATATCTAGGTGAGATACCTGGGAAACTCACACAGCTTCCCGGAAATCACCATTTTCAGGAACGGCAGCTCATCGACCAAAATGGGCCATGTCGCCCATGATGACCTCAATCCAGGTCTTTCCTGATTGCGCACTGCCGGCGGAACAACCTGGAGGTCAAGATGGGCAATCTCGAAAATATGAGACACATCCCAAACACAAATGGAGGTTTATAACCGGGAAGATCATACATTACACGATTTTTCTGGATTTAACTTATATGGATTCTCTGGGCAATGTTTGGAGGATGATCCCACAGTCCTCGAAAGCGGTGATTTTAACACTTAGTTTCCTCATTTATAAATGGGATAATCCACTTAGGTGGTGATCGTAAGATATCATAAGCCTGGTGATCCTATGTGATCCTAAATCCTAAGTCCCCCATTTAAGTGGTTTATCCCATTTATAACTGGGTATGACCGTCATGACCTCGGTTACTAACCACTTACGATTCGTTGGATGATCCTCCAAGTAGTATCGATATGAGTATTGCGCTTAGGAAATGTCCATTTGAGCAGTGGCGAAAAAACCCTTGTTGGTTGATGATGAGTTCGGGGATTACACCCCAGTCCCAGGGTCGCTGGGTCGCCAGGCACCGTACAGGGCAAAGAGTGCGTCTCCCAGAGGGCCCGGACTTGATTGAAACCTGGGATGTAATCAAGCATAGCAATGGAACATCCATCATTTCTAGATGATTTTCCGATTCAAACCTCCATTTAATTGGTGTAGTAAAAACCGAACTCAATGGAGGTTTGAATGGGAAAATCCACTGTCAATGGAGGTGTTCAGGAAGAAATTAGTTCGGGTATCTATCCCATCTATCCCATCCACCCTTCCATCCCTATCCACCCTATCCATCTCATCCTAACTATCTTATTTATCCATCTATCGTATCTATTCCATCTGTCCCATCTATCCTATCATCCTATCCCATCCTGTCTCGTCCTATCCTAATCCTAATCCTATCCCAATCCTATCTATCCAGGATACAACTATATGCAAACATGCATACATATGGTATTCATATGGTACTCATATAGTCATTTTCACATAGCAGATGTCACAACCGTTGTGACCGCCTCGGCAGCTCGGTGTTCTCGGAAACAGCAGGAGATCCAAGGAGACCTCTCTTCCAATCTCTAGATTAGCAATATCAATGGGATATCCAACAGTTATAATAGGTAAATATCTAAAAATATATATCCAAAATAGAAATATCCAACATAGGTAAATATCTAACAATTGGTTGCTTCTGTTTAATTATGTAAAATATAAATAAATATCATATGTTGGATATGGTAGGACCTTGATGACCAGATCATTTGCAGAGATCCAATATAATTATTCTGGATGTCCCCGAAGCAAATGGAGGTTTCAACAGGAACATCATCAATATCATAGACAAAAATGGGCCATTTTCAGCAAGCCCTGTCTGGTGACTTTCCAAACTTCCCCCTTCAGAAAACCGGAGGTGCCTGCGAAAGAATAAGGAAGTTGCACGCCCCTTGACATCTCTTAATCTACAACGTTGTATGTATATATAGCACATATAATTAATATATATATATATATATATATATACATATACATATATATATATATATTCGTAGATGATAGATGGCAACCCCATCCTGGTATCAAGTTTTATCGGATCATGGCATGGCTAACCTGCGCCAGTGTCCGGTGGCTGAGGTACAAATGCTCAATGCCTTTGCCCGAGGGCCGCGATCTTGTGGCCGGCACCAGTCAACATTGCGAGACGGTGCAGGTGCGGATGGAGAAGCGGCCTTCGATTCCGAATCGCTGTAGATGATAGAATATTTATATACACATATTTATGCATGTAGTAGTGTGTATATATATATACATAGTATATATACATATAGTATGTGTACATCTAGTATAATTATATACTTATGAGTCCAGCAACACAGAGAATATAGGGTTTGACAAAAAAATAAAAAACAAAACCAGAGCGAACAAAAAAAAACTAGAAAACCAAAACCAAGGAAAAACAAAAAAAAACAACACACCGACAAGAGAAACAAACAAAAAAAAAAAACTGAGGAAAATGCAGGTTTTGTTTTTTTGTTTATTTTTTTGTTTTTTTATTGTTTTTTTCCTTGATTTTTCTGGTGACTCTCCTGTCGAGTTGTTTTTTTGGTGATTCGGTTTTTGATTGCGTTTCTGTTTTTTTTTGTTTTATTATTATTATTTTTTGCTAAAACAAGCTTTCTCTGTTCTACACGGGGTCATAAATATATACATAGACCATACTGTATATACATATGTATATCCTGTAACCATATGTGTATTTTGTAGATATACATAAGACCACCCCAAGAATGGTAGGGTTTCACATGGTGAAACACCCTCTTTTTGCCTGGTGTGGTCAGGTAGAACATGGTAGAACTAGTCCCTTTCCCGCATATGAAAGACTCCCCAGAAACCATGTGAGCAGTGTTCAAAACCCTGTTGGTTAATGATAATAATGGATTATGATTATACTATACCCAAGATATTTTGGGATTACACTAATCCAATAGGGGAATCCTTAACCAACCGAGGGATTTTCAACGAATTTAGGGACCATACCAGGGAGGGTGTTTCAAAAACTGATCGGAGAGACGGGCAAATTAGCCATCAAAAATTTACCCTAGAGGATTGGTCATTGGATGTGATTGGGGACTATGAACTCACCATCTTTTTCGGGAAAGCGTTTTCAACCAACTCGTATTTTGTTCATGGCTTGGCAAAAAGAGACGGCCAAACGTGACCAGAGCATGACCAAAAAATGGTCTTCAGCCTAGACGAAGTAGTACCCAACCTTACCGTTTCTGGGGTATAACAAACCGTCTAAATAATGATTGGGAAATTCCTTGAATTGTGTTACCCCCTGTAAACCAACATAACTATGGAAAATCACCATGCTATTAATGGGAAAACTCACTATTTCGACTGGGCCATTTTCAATAGCGAAGTGTAACAAATTACCAGAGGGTACCACATTACCATGTATTACATTGTATTACTACATTGAATAGACAACAGAACCAAGCAATTTTAACGAACTTCCCCTAAGCCATTTTCTACAGTGGACATTGTGGATGGAATGAGCGGTTCAGGTCTGCGTTCGCATTGGCGATGGACTGAAGTGTGAGCCTCGGCCCGCGAAGAGGCTATGTCAAGAAGATTTAACAAGGAGCAAGTTAGGAACTAGTACCCCCATATAAATAACACCTCCAGTTTGAAACGAAGACTGGTTATGTAGGACCCCATCATTGGGTGGGGCAGCAGCTCTCTAGCCTTGGTGATGCCACTCTTCTCCGTGTGCGTTTCAATCAACACAAAAAGAACAGGATAGTTACGGAACATCTATTTTAGTCGGATTTTATGAACTTCTATCTAAAATAGCGGGTGTCTATAGTATGCAAAAAACATCGAGATGTGGTCTTTGTTATGGGTTTCCCACATGAACAAAGAAATATTCGACAGAAATTGGGGGGTGGCCGGCCTTGGGTAGGTGGTCTCCGTGGCGAATGACCAAAGAGCTGCCTATTGTATTGGAGAAACCAATGGCATCAGAGGATCCCAGCTGGGGATGGGAAGGATGGGAAAAAGTCATGGTGGACCATTGAGCCATATTGAGCCATGGAGGAATCTCAAAGATGATGAAAAAAATGGCGTTCAACTGTCTTTTGATGTGGATGACTCGATTTTTTTCGCTGAAAATGGACAACTCGGACAACTGTGACAACTGTCCAATGGGATCCCAGTATATAGTAGGAACTTGTCATAGCACCGCATGCTGCGATCCTTGTCCCGTTCCCTTCTGCCACCTGTGCGTGGAGAAGTGGAACTGCTCGCTTCATGGTGTGGGACAATTTCTTGTTCGATTGTGAGATCTCGAGAACATGTAGAATTCAGTTTTGGCGCCTTTTTGCTTCGCAACCGGCATCTAGGAGCTGATTTCGCTTGAGTATCAGTTGGTCAGTTGGATTTTTTATTTTCCAATTTACGAACCCATTGGGGAGTGAAAGGAATTGGAGCTGGCTTACAAACTGTTTAATGCATCCATGACCATTCTTGACTACATCTCTTGCACCAGATTCATCCGAAAGTGTCTTGATTTTTCTTGTCCTTTCCAGACCTCTCGTTCACCAGAGAATGATTCCCTTTGTTGTGAAGGCTCCTGGGGAGTCATTCTTCGATTCAGCAAATGGGCATACCTGCAAGGTTTATTACTGTTTATTATATGGGGGTTTCGTAAATTGGGGGTACCCTAAAATGGATAGTTTATAAGGGAAAATCTTATAAAAAATGGGTGATTTACGGGTACCCCTATGTCAGGAAACCTCCATCCTATCCAGCTGGTGATGTGGCCCGTCCAATGGGATCCCAGTCCAGTTCCAGTTAATTAGAACTTTACCTTGAAGCAAAATTGACCATTTAGAACTTGATATAGATTTTTTTTGACCATTTAGAACTCTATCTTGAAAAAAACAGTTAGCAGATGTCCAAGTGAACTTGAGATGAAGATTTACTATGATTTACTGCCTTTCGACATCGGGGCTGATTTTGGTGAAGCCGCTGTCGGCGTTCAGGATGAGGCCTTCAGTGTGTGGCAGGGCAACGTAGGGCTCCAGAGAAGAACACGGACCGGCCCGAAAAACGCAGTTTTCGTTTTGGTGACCCAAGTCACGACGAAGCACCACTGATCAACTATAGTAACTATATATAGTATATTTATATATAATTATATATAATTATATATAGTAACTATATATATAATATATGTATAGATAGAGTCTTATTTTTCAAACGATACAGTTTCTTTGAAAATCGCATGTTGGTCCGTTCCATTGCTCCCTTAGGTGGTGGTTTTTGATCAGTTTCGAAACTGGATGGATGATCCATAAAAAATATGTTAACCGGGGCAGCCATATGAAGGAGGAATGACATACCCTCTGGTTATTTAAGATGGCCATGGTATAGATGGCCCATAGAAATAGATGATTTTCCCAGCTCGAAACCTCCACTATAAGGGATTTTCCATGGCTATGTTAAATAACCAGAGGGTATATATATATACTGGTTGGTGGTTTCAAACATGAATTTTACAATAATATATGGGTTTATAATCATCCCACCTGACCAATATTTTTCAAGATGGTTAAAACCACCAACCTGATATACATAGACATACAGATGTATCTAATGTACTGTACTGTAATGTTATGTCACTGTTATGTTAGGTCATGTCACTGTCATGTCATGTTATGTATATTATTTAATGAATAGAGTGACGCTGACGAAATTAATTTTCGAAACAACCACCATGGGATTGTCCATTGTATACTATGTATATATATATAATTTTATTATGTGCATGATACCCAATACTATGTGTTTGTATTGCATGTTTTGTTTATGTGGACATGATACTGTATGTCGACATATACAATATATTAATGTTGCGTATGCATATTTTATTGCTTTGCATTAGATTATATGATAGCAATTTTTAGCGTTGTGCACATTCTGTTTTAGTATTTGTATGTCGTTGTGTTATCCTTTATGATGTAAAATCCATTAAATACCCTTATGTATGCATATTATGTTAAACAATACATACATTCACACACACACATATATATATATATATATATATACTACACAAATATTACCAAAAATAGATTGTACATTGAGGAACTGCATGAGCATTATACATACATACATACATACATACATACATACATACATACGTACGTACGTACATACATACATACATAAATATATATATATATATATATCAGCGCATCGATATATATATATATATATACACATATATATATACACATATATATATACATATATATATATACATATATATATGTATACATATTCTGACACTGGATACTTGAAAAGCTGACCCCCCAGTAGTCAATTGCAAGACTCCCTCCCTCGAGGTCTGCAGAGTGGCGTGGCCACCGGCGGTGGTCCACGTGTGGGCGCCAACGACGGAAATCACATGCCGGGCCACTGGGAAATCCTAGGGGTTTTACATACAAAAAAATGGTGATTTTGGGGAAAAGTATGGAAATTTTCTATGATTTCATAGGAAAGTATGGGAAAATATAGAAGAATCCACTAATCATAGATGGAGGTTTATTGGTGGGAAAATCATCTATCAATGATAATTAGATTTTCCAGCAATCCATGTTTGATATACTTGGAGGATCATCCCACGGATCGTAAGAGCTTAGTAACCTTGGTTAAGCCCCCATGATCCTTCAAGTACTTTGGTGTCATGAGTCATGGCCCACTGGGAATCCCCAAACTAGCCATGGAGGCCTCAACGCGAAGATCATTGGACCAAATGCTGGATGTTCCAGCAAGGGACAAGATGGAAAAATGAAGCATGACTACAAGGTGGTGCCCCCTCAGTTATGTGTGTTGGTTTATAAACCATAGTAAATATAGATTTATCTACCATAAACCATAGTTATTGGAGTTATAAACCAACTAGGCTAACTATGGGGCACCATCTTGTACTGATAGTAATGACAACGGGTGATTTTCTTGTCCTGATAATGACGATGATGATGATGATGATGAGGAGAACCAGGAGGGAAGGAGTATGGTAACGGTGATGATGATGACGTTGTTGCTGTTTGTGTTGATGTGGTTGTTGTTGGTCTTGTTGTCGTCGTCGTCGTCGTCGTCGTCGTCGTCGTCGTCGTCGCTGTGGTTGTTGTTGATTATGTTGATTATGTTGATTATGTTGATTATGTTGATTATGTTGATTATGTTGATTATGTTGATTATGTTGATGTTGTTGTTGATTAATTATGTTGATTGATTATGTTGATGTTGATGTTGGTGTTGGTGTTGATGTTGATGTTGATGTTGGTGTTGATGTTGATGTTGATGTAGTAGTAGTAGTAGTTGTTGTTGTTGTTGTTGTCGTTGTCGTTGTCGTTGTCGTTGTCGTTGTCGTTGTCGATGTCGTTGTCGTTGTCGTTGTCGTTGTCGTTGTGGTGGTGGTGGTGGTGGTGGTTGTTGTTGTTGTTGTTTACTTTGATGAGGATGTGGTTTGAAGACTCAATTACACGAGTACTCTGATGTTCCATGAACAAATCATGATATTTGGCGATTGTTAGCTGGTGTTCAAGGCTCCCATGATACTCCCATGTCTTCCCCCACCTTGTTTTTATTTTTGTTGCTTTGTATCAGTGCCAGGGGCGCACCTTGGCATTGTTGCATAGAGAAGATATCCCGTCCACTTATATCTGGTTGGTGGTTTGGAACATGACTCTTATAACTTTCCATATATTGGGAATGTCATAATCCCAACTGACTCATATTTTTCAGAGGGGTAGGTCAACCACCAACCAGATATTGGGCCGGGAGTGCTGGAGATCGTTGATCTCGTTGATCTTAGTCACCGCTTGGAAATTTCATTGGAATCCACCATTACCCACCATGAATTTTTTAGGCACCTCACATGATCTCGAACAACCCTGGAAGACACAGGGGTGAATGGGTGAATTATGATGGTTTTGATGTTTCAATGGGATGATTCTTAGATATTCTTGGCCATTTTCAGGGAGGAAAATCATCTCCCGCTTTTTTCGGTATCAACGCTGAAGTCTCGCGGTGTGGTGTAACCCGAGGCCGGCATTCAAGAGGTCGAGTACCAACTCATGGTAGTGCCTGACAGCGCCCATTTGTTGCCCTTCCTAGGCTGGGAAGATCTGGGATGTCATTGGCAGAATTGAACATGGCATTGGGAAATCCATGAACGTTTCATAGGATACAACAGGTTGTGTTTATGGCACATGTTTTCGCCTGTGTTTATTCACTCGAGGTTATCGTTCAGTCAGAGACCTACTGTAGCAAGGTCACCAGTATAGTCATTGACACTTCCACGAGTAAATGCTTAGGATGTCTTGAGACGTTTGAATTCTCGACCCGAAGCTTGAAGCGCGACCATGTTGCTGATGGTTTTTGTCCTCTGATAAACCTAGCATTCCCGAAAAACTATGAAACTTCATGAAGGCCATACTCTTGTGCCCTCTTCCATGTCTTGAGATGCGTTGAACCATAGGATTTTCGAACACCCCACGGTACTTTTCCATGGCCTAGCGCAGGTGCTGTGATCATTGCCCCTGGTCAACAAGATGCTCGGCGAAACCGAAGCAGAAAGGGGGCTGCAAAGCACAGCAAGTCTTCCAAGGACCTGCAGCTGACCAGTTTTTTCGTACCTCCATGATCTGGATGTCTACTGGATGATGTTCATGGTGATTTTTCAGAAAGATCAAAGGTGAATTCACCATGAAGTCACCACGAAAATATACGAAGGTGGTATATCAGGGAGAAATCGGAGATGGGGATAATCCGATGTGGTAAACTCAATACATCTCAATACCATAAACTAAACAAGTCTCGTTTTTTGATGGGTGAAGAACCATCCATAAAAATGGTGATTTTGGGGATGGGTTTATGAAGTTTATGAATGGCATTTCGTTTACCGCACTCGTATCATAACATCAGAGTCGCCAGGTTTTGAAAGGTTTCGATCCAAATGAATCATGTTTTTTTTTCAATCTACCCTCTGGTAATTTAACATAGCTATTGAACATGGCCCATCTATAGTTGATTTACCTATTAAAGATTGTGATTTTCCATAGCTATGTTAGTTTACCAGAGGCTATTAATATGGATATGTATGGATGAATGATACTTCATGTTTGAAAACATGTGGCTGAAAAAAAAACAAGCGCAACGGATGTGATGCTCAGTTTTGCTGTTGAATTCTTATCAATCATAGGGACTTTTTTGGTGCACACTAGCACGAAAACGGGGTATATGTATATATATACCATCTGGTTATTTAACATAGCCATGGAAAATCCCTTATAAATGGAGGTTTTAACGGGAAAATCATCTATAAATGGGCAATTTTCCATGGCTATGTTAAATAACAAGAGGGTATGGGTATATATTATTATTTTATGCATACAGTAATTATACATAGCTACACACTCATAAATAACAATTGTACATGATTATATATGCATAAGTGTACATGCTTGCATTATATATATATATAGATGTATATTATATGACTATCCATTTATGCATATGTACGTAATTGTATTTATGTATGTACATACACATACATGTGCATGTTTGAACATTTGCATAGACATATACGTATATACTGTATATATATACACATACATTTGTATATATACATATGATTATATAAGTTTTTAAAAATCTACACATGATGTATATATGTGTTTTTAAATTTTAATAGTTTCCACTTAGCTGCTTTAGCCGGAAGATCCACGGACAGAGGACTAGAGGTCATCAAATCTTATGGAAAATGAGGGCCAAGCGGCCAAGCGTAGGATTTTGATTTGGGGAGTTTTCCCCTCAATTTTCAGACAAATCCAGGTAAAGCAAATCAGATTCCAGTTTTCAATCCTGTTCGCAGACTTGTGATTGAAACCTTGGAGGTGACTGATCGTTTTCGAATTCAGAAATGACTGCTTTTGGGGTCCCCGGCCTCTGAAAATTCAGTAAAACAAGCGAAAGCAACAGACCCCCGAACTGGATTTCACTCTGCAAGATTGCGGTCCTGTGGGGTTTTCTCGATGTCGCTTCGATCAGCTTCGAAAATGTGTGACGTTTTTTTTCGGAATTGGCTGAATGTTTCAAAATTCTCAGCCCCCAAAATTGGATTCTATCAGATTAAAAGAGCTTGACCAGCAATCTTATGCAATCTTGTGCGTCCATCAGTACATATAATTACAATTAAGATCAATTTACATTTATATCATATATTGATATACACCAATAAATAAATAAATAAAATTAGATAAATAAATATGTATACAGTATATATATATATACACGTACACATGCACGTACACGTACACATACACATACATATACATACATATGCATACACATACACATACAAATATACATACACATACATGTACATATACATACACATTGACATGTACATATACATACACACGCATACACATACACATACACATACACATACACATACATATCACATACATATCACATACATATCACATACATATACATACGCATGCACACATACGTACATACATACGTGCATACATACATATATATATATATATATGTACATATATATATATATACACAACAATGTTTACATACAATTACAGACATATGTATCACATGTATATTTATATGCATAGTATATCTATAGATACTGGTACGTGTATATATATATGTATAGACTCACACATTATATATATACATATACACATATATACAGATACACCTTTTAGCCTTTTTGGCTGGCACATGTCGAGACCTCATCGCATAGCTCACCATTCATCGGTGGAGATGCGCATAGTTCTTGCCCATGAAGGAGCTCCCAAAGACATTTCCACTGAAGTCCGTGCCGAAGTTGGTGACTGGGCAGGCTGGGAAATCATCTGGGGGGAGGAAGAATTGCTATGTTTGATTCCCAGGAACCAACGACCGTCCTTTTTGGTCCAGTCAACATGAGAATCTGTGTTTGCCGGGCAAAGTCTTCAAACATAGTGGAACCCCAATTTCCAAGGGGCAAAAAAAGCCTCCCAAAGAGTGGTCAGATGTGCATAGATTTGCCAACCAGAAATGCGGCTTAGTGATCAACCCATCAGTAGAACTTGGACATCATACGAACGCCTGATTCAGTTCTATTTTTCTATCTATTCTATCCTATTGCATTCCGTTGTCCCCTATTCTATTCTGTGTTATATTTCCATGTTATCTATTTCTCATTGTTGTACATAAATGTATATATGTTCTCAACACTCTCATCTACTTCAGCTATTTCATCATTTTATATAGTTTGTTTCCTGTGTTTTATGCAATCTATCGTTTTCCGTTTTTTGTTTCGTTGACGACATCTGTGTTATCTGTTCTTATAAAATTCATAGATGTGTTATTCATCCACCCATCCACCTTATTCACCTGCTATCCGAGCTGCTATCATTTTCCATCTTATCTTACCCTTAGTTATCAATCTTATCCATCCTATCTATGTTGCCCATATCTCTTATCTTATGTTTAAGATAGAAGATATATTAAATATTTTTTTAAGATTTCATTTATGTCATCTGTCTCGTCTATCTTATCTTATCTGGTTTACCTTTTCTTTTCCATTTGCCAGAAAGAATGTCAGAATTGATGCCAGACAGAATGCCAGAAAGAATGTCAGAGAGAATGTCAGAATAGGTGCAAGAAAGAATGCCAGAATGAATGCCTGAAAAGATGCCAGATAGAATGTCAGAATATTTGCCAGATAGAATGCCAGAAAGAATGTCTGAATATATGCCAGAAAGTGTGTGAGAATAGATGCCAGATAGCATGTCAGATAGAATCTCAAAGTATATGCCAGAAAGAATGTCAGATAGAATGTCAGAATAAAAAATGCCATAACCACTGCCACGTGGTATGTCAGAAACTATGTCAGAATAGTGTTTCATTTCAGGGTGGGGCTCGCTCGAAGTAATTTTTACGGCTATTGCATCTATCTCTCTTTATATGTTGCTACTATTATCGCTGACTTTTTTGTCCATTTTATCTTATTTTGTCTTATCTACCTGAACCATCGTATTTAACTTACCAATCTGATTGATTGTTCTCCATCTTATCCATCTTATGTATTTTATCTTCTTATCTATCTTGTCTAGCTTGTCTATTTGATCGATTCATCTATCTGCCAGTTTGTCACTGTAAACCAATCTGATCTACCTATCTACCTATATACCTATCATTACCTATCATTACCTATCTACCTATCTATTTGTCTACCTATCTATGTATCCATCTACGCGCCCATCCTTCCACCTCTATCGATAGGCCCCCTTTAAAAAGCGTAACCACCTTACCAGTGAAGTTTCAGACGCCTGGGCCGCGGAAGCATCCCGGAGGATTACCCTCACATCAAACGCGGCAATGGGAAAATTCCCTATGGGGGTTTACTGGGAACATCATAAATGGGAAATTTTCAACTGCCACGCTTGATTACCACAAGGTAAATAGATGTAAATATAGAGGGTTATAATGGGTTATACTATCCAATATATGTGCGATTGGTATTATCCACTAATCCATTTCAGTGTCCCAATAACCGGAGGTTTTTGACCCTGCTCATGTGGAAAATCAGCGGGAAATAGGTCGAACATGCTCGAAACCTATTATTGCGATTGTCCCATTTTAAAACGCCAAATGGATTCAAGCATGTGACCAATGGATCAGGGGTTTTCCCATTTAACCCTATGATTCCGTATGATTACCATTGAAACCTATGTATTCCATTGCCTTCAACTTGAAGTCTCCATGTGTCCATGCCGCATTGCGCACTGCCACGGCCAGGCCCGTTTGAAATCTGTCAGTGGTGCCCACTTGGAAGGTGCCCCCGATGAAACTCATGGGCAGGTCTGCGCATCCAAAACTATTGAAAACGGCCCAGTCGAAATAGTGGATTTACCCATGAATAGCATGGTGGATCTTTCCATAGTTATGTAACAGTTTACCCGAGGCTATTAATGTCATCCAATAGCAAGGGAGTGGCAAATTCAGGACCTCGCGATGCGTAAGAGCATCAGCGTTGGCGCTGCGCTTCCTGCCGAGCAGCGCCAGATATGACCTTTTGGCCACGGCTCAAGTATCCCAATTATATGGATGTGGGTCAAAATGGAAGACCATTAATGGGACCACAGATGTGAATGTCTAGTTTAGTATTAACCATCCAATTATTGGGGTACCTAATTTTGACCCATACCCATATTGTGTGATATGACCATCATGATAGCCCTTGGAATTTCCATCTAACAAATGGTGGTCCAGGACCTCACGATTCTTTAAAAAATTGGGTTTTCCATCTAATTCAAAGGGGGATATAATTTTTTTGATATTTTTTGTATAATATGTGATCAACCCGCAGTAGAATTCTTTGATAAAATATGGGAGGCGTATTTAAGGACTTTGGATAGAGTAACCTCAATTTATTGCATGTTTTTCTTTGGCACAAGACAGCTCTGTTTTTGAAGCCTCGGTTCATTCTGACGCATTTCATTTTTCCTTGGATGTGCCCATATTCAAGTTTTTGCAAGCCCCCGTCTGCATGCAACCCGCATGGCTCTCTCCGCGACTTTGAAACTCCACGTTTTACTAAATCCTTGTATGTTCTTAATGGGTCTATCATCTAAATGAAATCTATTTTGAATTTCACCAAAATTTAGTTTCCATGAATCTTGAGGTGAGTTTTAGTCAGTTTTAAATCAAGTGTAGACTAATTCCTATTAAAACAAGCTTGAATTAATCAAACATTCAATGCGCATTACTTTTAAATGTAAATCAATGCTACATTGATATTACAAGTTTATTTTGAAATCAAATCTAAATTACATGTTTGTCTAAATCCAAACTAATTCTATTTCAGATATTTCAGTTTGAATAAATTTGGACCTAGACTTAAATTAAATCCAATAAAGTTAAATCCACTCTACAATGCACGGCCGCATCACAACAACATCACCACAAGCAAGATTTAAGTGCCCTCCCCCCCAACACCCCCTCCAGCTTTTTTAAGTTCAACCCCTGCCCTACCAACACCCATCAACAACCCACGGCAGCATAACAACAGCATCGCAACAACTTCTAAACCAGCAGCAAATAAACCCTAAATAAACTCTTACAAACCCTGAATGCAAAATAAATAAACCTTTAACACACCCGACATATTAATAAACCAGAAACCAACCCTGAATAAACCCTAAATCCACAAAACCAAACTTGAATAAGCCCTCAACCAACCCTAAATAAACACTTAGACCCACCCTAGAGAAAACCTAGACTTAACGCCATCGAAAAATCGATGAAAGGATGAAAACCATCAAAACATCGTATAAAGATGGATAATTCATTTAAAACCATCGAGAATTGATGAAGACCATGGATGAATCGATAAAGACGACATTTTTTGAAATCGAGGAGAACCATCGCAAGAATCAATGAAAGCCATCCAGACATCAATGAACACCATAGAAAAAAAACATGAAATCATATGAACACCACCAAAGAGTGAAGGGTGGCAGCCTCGGGACCACAAAAAGTTGCGCCCGTTCCATGTTGAAATGTTGCTTTGGGAAGATTTCCAGCATTACTCTTAGATACCCTCTGGTAAACTAACATAGCGAACTGGAAAATCACCATTTTTAATGGGTAAATCAACTATTTCTATGGCCATTTCCAATAGCTACGTTAAATTACCAGAGGGTAAAAATGATTGAAAAAAAGCAGACGGGAGACTGGAGGTGGTTTCCTGAACCGTTGGACACCGAAGCACCAGAGGTTTGGGACGTGATGACTATGTGGTGGCAGAGTCGGGTCCCGTCAGATTTGGAGTGGGACAGTGGGTGGGATAATCGCTGCGGGTTGCTTGGGGATGACGCAATAGCTAGATGATTTGCATTTATTTACAAGAGAAAAACATAGAGAAACCATTTGGATCAGGGTTGCTCCAATGGATTAATTATGGAAATTTATAGGTGAAACATGGCGCCATTCTTTTGGTAGCGGCAATGAGTAATTTTGCCTCTTGATTCACCTTACCCCTTTGTACCTGTTGTGTTGAGAGCAACCTTGTCTTATGGCCAATTTCAGAAGGATAAATCGAAGCATCGGAGTCTCCGGGTGTCTAATTCTCAGACCTTGGCTGACACTGGCTACGAGACTACAAGCAGGGTAAGGGTTATAGCTGGGTGTATCAGTGGATCACTTCCGAAGTTGGAACACCAAGTACTGAGGAGGCAACAGGTTTGACGATCCCATTTTTTGGGGGTTCTCGGTTCGCCAAGCTTGGCATATTTAGAAGTCCGGGAATCGCAGTTGGTCATACTTTGTTTTTTTTGTGCACCCAAACGACTTTACGAAATGAATAATTAGCTAATTTCAGTGGGAATCCAAGCACTGAGGCAGGAAATATTGCTGAATAGGTGTTGTTCGGGTTTCAGCATGGCACAGAAGGGAGTAACTGAGTAACTTTGACCCGTTTTCACAGAATTCATGAACTGGAGAAACCCTTCTTGGGATTCTTGGCTTTGGGAATTACACTTTTGGTTGCTCCTGTTGCTCGTGCGAAAGGGAAGAGTGGGACAGAAGCAATCTGATGCCCACTCCCTGAGAACCATGCAGTCCACTTTTGACAAAACAAAATCTGCAGTTGAATCATTTCAGTGGTGAAATGAGAACTGTTTGTCTGTCTGAAAATAGGGTACCCGTCCCCCAAATGGTGATGTCAACGGAAAATACATATTATAAAGTGGTAATTCATGTGGTTCAGACAGACCCAACTGACCAAAAACTTATCAGCCATGAGAAGTTCGGATATTTCTGTGCCACGTCAAACGTGCATAAAGAACTGCCAGGACCTAATGGACCTGGACCCGTTTCCGCCCAGACTGGCCTTCCGCCCAGGTTCAGTGACTTATGTCCGGATCTGCGCTATGCCTTTCAGGTGGGGGAACCTTAAACCAGCTGTTGATCCACCAGCCCAAAGATGTCAAGGTAGGTAGATCATGGGTACGTATTGAATTATGACCCCGTGTAGAACAGAGAAAGTGGATTTTAGCAAAAAATTAAAAAAACAAAAAAAAAACAAAAACAGAAACAAAAACAGAATCACCAAAAAAACAAATCGACAGG
>Ga0126342_10002049_pt1 | contig 30489 bp, 28 predicted proteins | sample Cyp1metagenome_FD_92528 | JGI IMG/M metagenome (GOLD analysis project Ga0126342, IMG submission 92528) | Coral microbial communities from Lord Howe Island, Old Settlement Bay, Australia - Cyphastrea 1 metagenome | ecosystem: Host-associated > Invertebrates > Cnidaria > Coral ...
GAACCCAAGCCAGAGCCAGTAGAGGAGAAGGCTCCGGAGCCAAAGGCAGAAAAGAAGCCCGAACCCAAGCCAGAGCCAGCAGAGGAGAAGGCTCCTGAGCCAAAGGCGGAGGAAAAGAAGCCCGAACCCAAGCCAGAGCCAGTAGAGGAGAAGCCAAAGGCGGAGGAAAAGAAACCCGAAACCAAGGCTGAAGCCAAATCCTCCGCAGCCCCTAGTGCAAAGGATGTGAAGGCACTCCGTGAAAGGTCCAAAGCAGGCATTCTGGACTGCAAGAAAGCACTGGCAGAAACAGATGGAGATATGGAAAAGGCTATGGAGTGGCTGAAAAAGAAAGGAATGGCAAAGGCCGACAAAAAAGCCGGAAATGTCGCCGTGGAAGGTTGCGTTGCGTCATACGTGCACTTCAACAACAAGATCGCCGTCTTGGTGGAGGTCAACAGTGAGACAGTGACTTGGTGATTCAAAACTGGCTTTCCGCTTTTTCCTGCTTCGGATTCTGATTATGATTCTTCTTCTTGTTCTTGTTCTTGTTGTTGTTGTTGTTGTTGTTGTTGTTGTTGGGGGTCATTTCTGACGTCTGCACCTTTCGCCGGAGGATTTCGTGGCCAACAACGCCATTTTCAAGGAGTTCGCAGCAGATGTTGCAATGCAGGTGGCTGCCAACGATGATGTCGCCTATATGACTGTGGATGACGTTCCAGTAGAAGAGAAAGAGCACTTTGGCATGTATTTAACCTGCATACAATGAGATGAAACGAGTGAGTCAATCATTGCCAACAAGCTTCGCTGTGGTCCGCAACCGGGACAGACATGGACAGACATTCTTGACATTTCTTGAAATTTAATTGTACCGTGAGTACCGTGCGAATGCATGCGAAAGATTGTAGTACATTGTCGTATTGTAATAGGTTGTCGGTTGTAGATCGTTATAGGTTGAAATGGATTGTGATAAATTAATTGGTTTGCAATAGTCTGCAGACCAGTAGCCACCTTTGTCACCCTCTTCCATGAGGGATTGGTGGCTTGATGTGGCATTAGAGAAAGTGTGGGCAGTTTCTCCCAAGCAATTGTGATCGGATGAATTGCAAGAAAATGGCTAACTGACTTGCGCAAGTGAAAAGCTATGAACAACTGGTAAGAATTGGGTCCGTCGAAACGTACCCAGGAAAGATCATAAAAGTTATTTTACACACACACATACACACACACACATATATATATAAAAATACATACCATCACATACCGTAAATGATTCTAAGACCAAGAACAGTCGCCGCTAAAGAGGAAAGTAATGGCGAAACAAGGTGCCAGTTTTGGATGGTTTTGGTATGTTTTGGTCATGTTCCCATGGCCTTTGAGAAAAGTCAGAGTCATCAGAGGTTGTGCCCAATGTTTGAGGTGTAGGAAAACTTTGTGGTAGCAGTTGCCTCTAAAGCCAGGCTGCCAGCACATACGTGCATGTCCAAGAAATACTGCGGGTTTATAAAGAATTTGTCGACCTAGACGCTCCACGTACTATCTTGGCATTGAGGAAAGAGAAGGCACTGGAGATGAAAAAGGAAGACTTGGAAGGAAAGCCAGACCAAATCAAAGAGAAGATCGTCACTCAGCTCTGAATTCTTTGAATGCATCACAAAACAAAGTGGTTCCTTATTGCTTGTCGCTGTCGCTGCTCGTTTCTTTCTGTGTGTGAGCCACTTAGATGGGATGTGTTTATTGCATACTGGCATACTATTGCTTCGTTGCTTGTTGCCATGGACTTGAAGCTCAGCCCAACCGGTTATGTGGAGACTTTTGTTGTTGAGACAGGTTGCGGGCCGGTTGTCGAAGAAGTTCGAGGAGAAAACGTTGATGAGTCAGAAGTGGCTGAAGGACGAAGCTTGCCTGAAATGCAGAGGGTCTGCAACGAGGGTCCTGTCTTGTACAATGTGGAGGTGTTTAGGCCATGCCGTTGCCCTGCTCAAATTTGACTTTCCCCTATGCACATCTATGCACAATGATGCGCGCATTTAAAAGCGGATGCTTCAAATCCAAGAAGCGCCTTCCATTGATGCAATGTCATGCCTGGGTCATGCATGGGTCATGCATGGGTCATGCCTGGGTCTATTTTGTATTATTTTCTTGTTTTTCTACGTTTTTCTTGTTTGTTCTGGGTGTGTTGCGTGTGCGGGCGCTTGCGTGTGCCTCCAATGGTCCACGTGCCAAGGTGTGCCAAGTGACATTTGATGATGTATGATGATGTATGATGATGCATGCACTTGTATGCGCATTGATTGCGTGCTACGTTGCTTATGTTAAAGATACAGAATAGGCAACTTTTTTTGGCACATTTGGTACCAAACTACAAAACCTTCATTTTGGTAGTTTTCATTACTGTAGTTTTCAATGATTCTTCTTTTCTATTTTGCAGTGAGTAGCCATTTTGGGCACCATAGATTGTCATAACATTTTTTGGCAACAAAGTCGAAAAAGCAGCGTGTGGTGCTTTCTGAAATGATTTGGGGTCAACCTATACCAAGAAAAATGTATTATATATATATTCATGAAATCTTGCTAGTACCCCACTCTTGGGTTATTTTGTCGGAAACTAGTCTAGATGGGTTGGTCGAGTAGCATGTATTTAATTAATCAAGATGGATGGTTACTGCGGCTGAGCAATGAATTTCGGTACCTCGACATAACTCAGATGCTTGGATTATATGTTTATTATAGTATGTTATAGTAATTGAGGTGGGAGACCACCCTGGGAACCCTTTAGGAGGGAGAGAGTCATTAAGAAATGCACCTCTTATTAGTGTCATCTTAATTGAATAGCACAAATCATATTGTTTAGATCCCTTGTTGCATGGTCAGTTGTAGAGCTGTTTTGCCTTGTTCCGATGCGTCGCTATGATGTAAATATGAAGCGAATATTGTTGGTGATGTTTTCCTTGGCCTGAATGGGTGGACCTCCTCATGATTTGCAAGATATTGCAAGACAAGCAGGGTCTTATGGTTCTTTTCTTGTCATGTTTTTGCTTCTTGTGGATGTGGTTGGGTTTGCTACTTGAAATTTGGATGCCGTTCCTGCAGCTGCCGCGCTTGTCGAGGTTGCTCTTCGTGCTCCATCGTTCTCAAATGAGTCAAACAATGTCAAACATTACCGTTGGGGTCGTTATGGTTAGCTGATGTTAGCTGGAAGGTCATGTCCGTGCCCAAAGGACAACATTACAGTCCAAGAGGCCGTCAAGCAGATCATTGCAAAGCCTCTCGGATAGCAACTCAACAGACTGGCTTTCACTTCTTTTCTGGCACTGGGGGTCTTCAATCCCAGTGCTACCATGGCAAACTTTGAGATCCGGAATCGACCCGGATGAGACTTGATATATTTTGAGTCCTTAGAGTCTTTACAGTCCTCTGAGGCTTGGCGAAAACATTGTCGTGCGACGATTTGAGCGCCTTATCTTGGGAGAAGGCTTGGAGAAGAAGGACAGGGCCCTGCAGAGATTGCATTTGTTGAGAGTAATTGAGTAATTAGAGTAATTAGACACCATGTTCCAACGAACGAGGCGTTCATTTGAAAGCAGGACATCATTTCCTATCAGTTGCTGGCAGAGTTTCCAGGGAGAAGAAGCAAACAATGTTCAATCCAAACTGCTACTGAGTACCTGCTTGTAGCACAACTGACATAGCACAACAAATAGCAAACACACAGTGACCGCTGGGGAGAGAATCTTCTCGGTATAGGGACATCATGGCATGTCTCACCTCATTCAGGATCAGGACTTTGCTGCTGGCGTTGCTGCTTGTCTCAAGAAAAGGGTTGAGTGCGGGTTACTGCGCCTGAGAAAATTCATGGAACAGGTGCGTGAGAGTAGCTAATCCTGGCACAGGCATGAGACAAGTGAGTGTTGCGAGCCACTGTCACTATTTCTGATCATGAGTGTTTCGCAGTCTTGGGCAGTCAGCTCATACGAGCTTCAACAGAGAAACCTCCATAAGCGCTAGGCCAGATGCCTCATGTAGGCCTAATAGGCCCAAGCAGTTGAATTTGTTTGCTCTTCGCTCTTAGCTGCTCTCTTGTTATTCTTGGTATTTGTTGATCTCCCTTGTTATTCTTCCACTTGGATTCACTTGGCGCGGAGCTTTTGGCAAAGCCTACTGGATTATACTTTTTGAGACTCAGGAGAAAGAGTTAGCCAAGTACAAGACTGAAGGAGAAGCCAAGGAAGAGCCGCCAAAGGAAGAGCCCAAGGCAGAGGAAAAGAAGGAAGTCACTCAGCAAAATTTCATCAAAGCTTTGCGGCTGAGCCACCAGTCGGGGCCTTACCCCGCAAGTAGCTGCTGAAATGTTGAAATCCTTTGGTTGTGGTTCAGCCCAAGCTTCAAAGAAACGCACGGAGAGCAGTTGAAAGATGTTGGAACCTGAGCCATGGTGAAACACAAAGCAAGCTTTCATTCTTTCTCACCACGCCTAGTTCAGCCTCATTGGGAAATTTAGATCTCAGGAAAAGAAAGAGGAAAAGAAGGAAGAGAAAAAGGTGGTCACAGTTGGGAGCCCAAGTGCCATGAGCGCCCCTGAATGTTTTCCAGAGCATTTACCAGGCAATACCATGCAGATCATTTATTTGAACCCAGTCAGGAAGCAAGTGTGGTGTCAAGATGTGTCAAATGTCCAGGTGACAGCTGCCCAAGTGAAAGAGCTGCGTGGTCGTTCAGGCAGCAACGATCACTTGTTACACTTGTTGAAGTGCCAAGGGAAGTTTGCCAGAAAGTGCAATCTGAATCTGGTCAACAGGTTTTTAGCACTGCTGCCTCAGATAGGATTCTTTGCAGATTCTTTGCAGAAAGTGTGAGGGATTTCAGCTTTTGCATTGAGGGAGGGTTTGTGCCATTTGTATCCATTTGTGCCAACGTCGGCAGGAGCAGGAATCCTGGATGCCAAGAAAGCCCTGGCTGAATGCGATTGCGACATGGAAAAGGCCATGGAGTGGCTCAAGAAGAAGGGCATGGCAAAAGCAGATGCTCGGCCAGACCTGTGATGCCTGTTTCTTCCGGGTAGCTGGAGAGGCAAGGCGATAGGCAAGATTAGTCGCGAGTAGATGTGAGTGGATAGATAATCTGAATCTTGAACCTGAGGCATCATTTCATTAGGAAAGTGATCCTGAGGATGTGAATGGCTCGCATATATACATAATATATATATATATATATATAATTATGTATATATATGTATGTATACATATATACATACATACATATATATAATATTACATTATATGTATAGTAGAATTATAGAGAGCAATTTAGACTATCAGAAAATCAAGGAATGATTTGCAAGAGGAAATGATAGAACTGCCATCTCACGATCTCTCAGAACCTTTGATGTGAATGTACCAAACAGGAAGTGTAGCAATGCGTGATGACATGTGATGACCTTGATGTGATATGCCATGATATGCCTTTATAGTCCTGGTTCCCTTTGTCAGATTTTGTCAGAAGAGATTTGGTCAGATGGTGTGTGGCTGAGGACAAGAAGGCAGGAAACTTATCTGTGGAGGGTGTCATCGCATCCTACGCGCCTCTGGCACTATTTAGGAACAAGGGCAACATGATACGATGACGAGAGAGAGAGAGAGAGAGATGCAACATGTGTGCAGGTTCAACGGCGCACATGTCATGTGATCAATTCTTTTCACCAATCATCACCCCTGATATCCCCCGATGCATGTTGAAGATGTTGTCCGATGTTGTCCGTAGCCGTAGCCACTGTATTTTGTGTCATCTTTCCAGGGTCAGCAATTCAATAAAACGTTATTCGAAAGGGATGACAAAGATGTATACCTTACTCCAAGAACATTGCGAATCTGATAATATGTTGACTCGTGGAGATCCTCACGTGGTTTTCCTGTTTATCTATGCTCATGTTCTACGACGACAAACTTCATCATCCCATGCCTTCTGCGGAGATTCTGTCAAAAATAAGAAGACTTTGCGTCCTGAAAGCTGGATATTTCGCAAGTACAGTACTATTTCAAGGTCTGAGGGCTTCCACTATGAAATCGGCCGAATGGTTGTTTGGCAGAACGGATATGATATGGTCTATTGGTCTAATGAGTCTAATGGTCTATTGAGATTATTGAGTATTGACAGGATAAAGCGCTTTTGATAGAAGGGTATTATATGGGTATGTTTGTTACATCTCGTCGACCTCTGTCAATCTCCTTGGCGCTGAATCCTCGCTTCTCTTTATTCTTGCTTCCCCGATGCCCCGATCTCTCTGATCGTCCTTTCCCCAACCCTACACCATTAATGTGCCAAAGTCCATGACACCCTCCTTTTTGCTCTCTTTGAAAGCCACTTTAGGCTCCTGGCACCTTTATAATCTTTAGACTGTAAATCCCCTCGAATGCTGCTTCGCCACAGAGCCAGGTGCATTTCAACTCGAAGTTGGGTGTACTGGTGGAGGTCAACAGCGAGACGGACTTTGTGGCATTGAATCTTGTTCCATCTTGTTCCAAATAATTTTGTCACGCTGCAATAACATCAATTTTCCAGACAAGGTACTAATAGTATTCAGTTGGTCTGTGACATAGACCTGGTGGATTTTGCTTGCAGCACTACAGTGATAGGACAGAGCTCTCCTCAATGATTACATGATTTGAGGAACGAAATCTTCAAGGAGTTCGCCGCGGACGTTGCTATGCAGGCTATCTTGCCATAGCTTGCCCTTGAAATAGCTGGCAGGATTTGATGTTCAGCTCTCAGCTATACACTTACCGTATTAGAAGCAGGCATCAAACGATATATGAGTATATATGAGGTACTAACCAAATTAGTGTAATACTCATTTAGTCTTGCTTCGCCCTAGCCTTGCAGAAGGATGTGCAAAACCTTGATTACTGATAGGGGACGACCCTGTACCAATAGCCCTGTCATGAGTCGCCTCAAAGTCTGTGAAAGCAGAAATTATCACTGACGATAGGAGACGATCATAATTTGCGTACCTGAAAATGAGCCAGCAATACCAAGTAATTCCGTCCGCCTCCGCCATTCACATGGGGAATCAAGTTTTTCTGGCACCCATGCTGGAAGCTCCGGGATTTGTAGACACTTTTTCGTACACAGCTGCCGAGCTTATTCTTACATGCTTATTGAATTGTATCTCATTACAATTATTATATACGGTCATTCGCATCCTCATGGGCGTATGGTCATGAAGCTCCCACTAGCAAGCCACAATCTCCGACCATTTAAATCTCATTTTGTACTGGATGTCCCCAACGGCTTAGAATTCACAAAGGATTATGGTTTTGGACAACGCTACTTGATGTCTGCATTTCTTGCTGATTTCGCAGGTCGCTGCCCAGCCCGATGTGAAGTTTATTTCAGTGGATGAAGTGCCGGCAGACTTGAAGGAGAAGGCTGCCCATCAGGGTCAGTCCAAGTTGGCGCTGTCCAAGATGCAGCGAACTCAAAGTTGCTGGATAGAATGTGTAGCAGAGATAGAGCCTGAATGGAGCAAGCAATAGTGCTATGTGTAACTACGGGTACCGTATGTGTAACTGTTTAGCTCATTGGGGCTCCATTGCCCACTAACTCTTGAAGTTCTCGTATCATGGAGTCAGCCCTGGAATGAAAGACTCGCCAGGAAAAGGCACTGGAGATGGCGAAGGAAGATTTGGATGGAAAGCCGGACAACATCAAGGAGAAGATTGTTGAAGGCGGGCGCCGATGCAGAATGATTTTTAATATAGACATGTTTTCAATATTGACCGCATCAGAACCCGCTCTTCACATATTTATATTTTTTCCGGATTGCCGCGTTGCTAGCCGAAAAGTGTGATGATATTCTGAAAAAGTATGGCATCACCGTGAAAATCATGTAATGTGAAGACGCACGTAGGACGTACATGGTAAATAATGGTAAATATCTGGAGAATGGAGAGCCACTCTTCTGTGGGTCTTGGCGACCTTTTCGAGATTTCATTCGACCAATGACCAAAGCAGACTGGACAGGCCGCTTGAAGAAGAAGTTTGAAGAGACCGCCCTCTTGGGCCAGAAGTGGCTGAAGGATGAAGATAAGACGGTTCAGGAAGTGCTGAAGGACAGGGGGTTGGACACTGTCGGACCATGTTGAACCATATTTGATATTATTTGATGCCAACAGGGCTGTTGCAATTTCGCGGTGTGGCGAAATGACATGGGGGCTTTCCATTGAGATTGGTTAACTCATTGACCATCCACAATAAAATTAAATAATAAAAAAACATATGAAAAAAATAAGGGCCTCGTATCAGATGTGTTAGGGGATGCTGATGATTGTAAACAGCCTTCCAGTACACAGGAGAAAATTGCCAAGTTGGGCGAGAACATTGTGATTCGTCGCTTTACACGCTTGACCCTTGGTGAGGCACGGTATGCATGCAGGCTGCAATCGTGCGATCGATTAAGAAACACTAAGAAATCTAAGAACGCAACTCGGTTTCCGATTCTTGAGACAACATTCCACTGCGTCGAGAGACTCTCGCAAGTCAGGGTCAGGTCAGGATGAAACTAAATTAGCTGGCGCTGGCTAGAGGGCTAGTTGTGGCATGTCGTGGCATTCTAATGCATACTGTTTGGCTCGGCTTCTGGTTGTTAATGGTCATTTGTATTGAAGGGCTTGGACAAGAAGGATGCGGACTTCGCTGCGGGTGTTGAGAAGGAACCCAGTAGTGCAAGTTCAAGCGAGCATTGTTTTGGTGTACTGTATATGCATGCAAGGGTGGAACATTGATGATCGGAGTTGTTTTGTTTTGTTGTTCCTTTTTGTGCATTTTTCTTGTACTAGTACCTTCCTGGCATCGCTAGTTCGACTTTCAAGTCATGATTGGTGGTTGGAAGTGCTCGGACATCTTCTGAACGTATTTCAATTGCATTCAAGTGCAGATGCAGTGAATCAGGAGCTCGCAAAGTATCGGAAATGAGATGTGAATAATTCACAGCGGCATAGCTTCTGGAGTGGCCAAGTGGCAGCCTCTGAGACTGGGAGGGCCAGTCCTTCCCAAGATTTATGTCTTGTTCATGATTTTCATACATGTTTTCATGTATTCTTTATGATGTTTATGTATTGTTTATGTATGATCATGCAGCATTGGTTATCATATGTTTGAAAGGGCTTTTGGATGGCCTTTTCAACTGGATCCTGGAGTTTTCTGCTCCAAGTTTTTCGGCGCCTTTGCCCCCCCTTTCACGCCGTCAGCGGGGCTGGGAAAAGAAGGGTGGATGGGGTGGTGCCGGGGCCAGGAGAATGACCTGCCAAGCCTGGCATGTGACGAAAGCCGCAGGTGATGCATCGCCCCAACTTTGCAATGCGCGGCATTGAGCTGTCGCCCGAGCTGGGAACAGAGCAGAATCAAGATAATCACGACTCATCAGGAGAACTGAGTATCGTTCAAGTTCAAGTTCACCCAAGTTTAGCGCCGGCAGATGCTTGCAGTTTCTCATGTGTCAAAACATGTCAAAACAAGCAGCCAGCGTCAGTAGTTGTGGGAAAGTTTGTCAGAGCTTGCAAGGTGTGTGTGTGTGCATCCAGCTGGTAATTCTTCGTCTCCACATCAATGCAATTTCATGTTTTAAAACTATGCTCATTTGGCATGACTCATTTGGCCAGACAATCCAGGAAATGCTTCTGCTGTTTTGGTCATGTCAGGATGTCACACCGCACTGTTCTACCTTGTAGTTTTGCTATCCAAACAGTACTTAGACTCAGTACTTTCTATGTCAGAGTTATGGTTCTTTACTAACTTTTACATACTTTTTCATACTTTTCCTATATATTTCTCTTTCAAGGTTTTCCCAATTTTTCCCAAAATCTTTCCTCTCGCCATTCTTAGGTGCCAGATAAGTGCTGAGATCGAAGCCATGGCAAAGGCTGCCCGATCTCGGAAGCTCCAGGAGCAGATGCCGTGAGCAGTGCAGAAATCTACAGAATTTCTGATGAGAAAATCTGCAGAAATCTGTTTGATGATGGTTTAACTATGTTTAACTCATGATTGTTGATACATGTTGATACTTACTGTAAACACATTTTTAACTCATCTTTACAATTCTTTACATATTTATTTATACTCTCATTGCATGATATTGCACATGACCTTAAATGACCTGTGAACCGATCAGGCCAGTATTAGGGCAGTATTAGGGCAAACCTTTTGAGATCAGCAATAAAAATACCATCATGACTGTCATGACTATTACAATCTATATAAACTATGATCAAACTATTACAATCTATTACATATTATACACTATACACTCTGACTATGCTCCATATAAAGATCTATAAGCTGTTTCCTGTATGGAAATCGCTTGTGGGCATTCCATTCTTGCGCGATGTGCTGATGCCATGTGTGTCCTTGCCGCATCACCTCCAAGGAGGATCTGTACATTTTGCAGCTGCTGGACTCTACCAACGAAGGTGAGTTTGCCTGGCACTCATTGGTAAACGAGAAGGTAAACTTGGTAAACGTTCACTCGTGCAGGATCAGGATGCGTGGCTCTCTCACACCCCATTGCCAGTGCTAAGACTTAGTCAGGGTTTGGGCAAGAATTACTAGGTACTAGAGAGAAGCAAAGAATAATGGTAGGAGGAGCTCGTGCAAGGATTGCTGCAACATTTTTGGTCACCAGACTGTACAAAGGTTCACACGATTTTGCATGTCTTAAACTGTATGGCTTTTGTTGTTTAGCTTGAGCAAATGACATTGCTGAGATGATGAGATGTCTTGCTGGTACTTGTGGCTTCAGCAGAAAATGAAACTGAAACTGAATCCCGACAGCCAGTTGACGCCACTTTCAACCATGGTTTGAAGGAAAAGAACTAGGATTTCAAGGTTGAAGCTAATACTTGCAACGTTTTCGTGTAAGCTGCTTCTGCATACCGTATGAAACATTGCAAGTGGCGCCCATTGAGGTGTATCTCCTGCTTGAGCTGTGCGAGCAAGGCAGGAATTCAGCATGGAATTGTTCTGGCTTGAAACTTGATTCTGAGAAGAAACAACTGCTGATCTATGCTGCTCTTGTTTGTCCTTTCATTTGAGTTGTCAAGGTAGTGGCCGCAATGACCTAGCATATAGATTGGAAAGTTTTGGATTGTGCTTCGGCATTTAGCCCCTGCTGGGAGAGACTGCATTGTGTTGAAATCTTAGCAACGAAGACTAGCAAAGTTATCTCTCCTGCACGCTCTCGCACGTCCTGGTTCGGAAATGGAGTCGGAGCCCGAAGAAGTTTTTCCCACAAGGCTTAGCAGCTATGCCATCCTCAGGCTTTCCTGCAAAACATGGACAAGTCTCTAAAAACATTGCTTACTGCAGTAATTTGTTAACAATACATACCGAACACCTTATATCACATCATACAACAATAACATACAATAACAATAAGAATCACAGCAGGGTGAAGGTAAGCCACGACAGTCAGCCCAATAGGGCGAAAATGCGACCTGCGCCGTTGCCAAGCTGCTGAGAGGATCAAATTGTCATCGTGATGGAGGAATTCGCAAAGGCGGAGCAAGCAAAAGCCGATGGCAACAAGTACTTCCAAGAAGGCAAGTATGCCAAAGCCCTCGCATCCTACTCTATGGCCATTGAGTTGTCGGAGGATGATGGGTTGGACGGGTTGGATTCCTTGGACGATACCAAGCCAAAGAATCCCAGCATCCAGATTTACTACGCAAACAGAGCATTTTGTCACATCAAGATGGAGAACTTTGGCTCCGCCTTGGTAGATGCCACCAAAGCTATTGAAGCAAAAGAAGACTTTCCAAAGGGCTGGTACCGACGAGGCTCCGCCCAGATGGCTCTAGGACGGCCCAAGGAAGCTCTGAAAGACTTCATGCAGCTTTGCAAGTTGGCTCCAAACGACAAGGATGCCAGAGAAAAGCTGAAACAATGTCAAAAACAAGTCCAAGCTGACAAGTTTGCCAAAGCCATTGGCTGTGAGAAGACCAAGCCCGCAAGTGAAACAGTGGATGTGGCAAAGATGGAGGTTGATTCAACCTATGATGGGCCAATGTACATCTCTGGCTCATGCACCGTTGACTTCTGTCAGCACCTCATGGAGCATCAGAAAAAGGAGCAGTGCATTGCCAAGAAGTTTGCCTATCAGATTGTCTTAGACATGATCGAGATGCTGAAGCAGTCAAGCACATTGGTGGACATCGACGTTCCCGAGAAGGGTGAGGTCACAGTCTGTGGAGATGTCCATGGGCAGTTCTATGACCTGCTGAACATCTTTGCCCTCAACGGTGTTCCTTCAGAGGCGAATCCGTATTTGTTTAACGGTGACTTTGTAGACCGAGGATCCTTCTCTGTGGAGGTGATCCTAACCCTCTTTGCCTGGAAGCTAGCGTTTCCAAATCACATGCACTTGGCTCGGGGAAATCACGAGACAAGAAACATGAACAAGTTGTACGGCTTTGAGGGGGAGGTGACCAAGAAGTACGGTGAGGAGCTCTACCAGCTCTTCTGCGAAGCCTTTTGCTTACTACCACTTTGCCACGTGATCAACCAGCAAGTTTTCGTGGTGCATGGTGGTCTTTTCTCACAGGATGGTGTCACCTTAGATGCCATCCGGAAGGTGAATAGAGATTGTGAGCCACCTGATGAGGGCCTTATGACGGAAATGCTGTGGAGCGATCCCCAACCCGGCCGAGGCCGTGCACCTTCCAAGAGAGGGGTTGGGGTGGCCTTCGGCCAAGATGTGACGGAGAACTTTCTGAACGTGAACGGCCTCAAGATGGTGATCCGTAGCCACGAGATGAAAGAAGAGGGCTACGAGATCGAGCACAGCGGAAAACTGGTCACAGTTTTCTCGGCTCCGAACTACTGCGACCAGATGGGAAACAAAGGTGCATTCATCAGACTTGATGGGAAGACCATGACACCAAAATATACCACCTTTGCCCATGTCAGTCACCCAAATGTGAGGCCCATGCAGTACGCCAATCCCATGCTTGGACAATTGATGGGCATGTCATAAGTCCCTGGAGTCCCTGGCGGCCTGAGATCCGTGGCAATTTTGTACTGAGCCCGGCCGGAGAAAAATGTTTCAAAGCGTCAATGAGCACTGGCAAGCAAATATTGATGGACATGTTCACTGTTCCTTGAGTTATTAACGATTTCATATGATTTCATTTGGTGGTGGTGATTATTGATTCATATTGATTCTTTGAGTCAGCTTGAGTTTGGGATTTGTTGCATTGGATCGCCGTATGCTCATCCTTTTCGCCCAGTCATCGGTGCAAAATCATCTGCATTGCGTATGGCTGACCACCGCCTATACTAGACCTAGTTCTTGACGCGTTGCTGAAGTGCGAAAGGGCCCCAGTGCTGTCTATCCGAGTCTATCCTGGCTGATTCTCATGCCTCTGTTCCCTATGGTGCACATTGCAAGACATTGCGAAGCATGATGTGAACCTGTGGACATTTGTCGACCCCGAATTCCGGACTCCATCCAGTGGGGGATCGAAAGGAGACCTGCTGAGCAAGCTCGCAAATGAACCTAGTCAGCGCCTCCCTGAGCAAGAGGTCGCCGTCATTGCAACTTGGCACACACACCGGGGTTCTATCGCTGCATATCGCGGCAAGTTGGTAGTAGTTTAGTAGTGCAACTTGTCCATCCAGGATGGACAGTGGACAGACAGTCTGAAAATGATTGCGTACAGTGAATTATGTTGAAAACATGCATACAGGCGCACAATATATAAGAACACACACACACACACACGCATGTATATAATATAATATAATATAATATAATTATTAATTATAGTATAATAGTAGTATATATAGCTAGATTGATTGGTACAACTGAGCCATAGTTGTCGTAGCTGGTGCAAGGACCTTGTGAAACATGAATCAACATGGCACTGCCCAGAAGCCTGCAGCAGGCACGACAGCTGATGATTGGACTCCAGAGAGTTCATGAGTCCAGGGCCTTGGGTCACACAACTTCAGCTTGAATCATCTTCAAAGTTTTTATCTTAATCAGATGGGTTTACAAGGGTTTACGTACGCCATTTATATTATATTCTAATATATTATTATATATAAATTATATAAATATATGTATATATATATATATGTATATGATGATGATGATGATGATGATGATGATGATGATGAGTAACCGAGAAAATTAGCGGAAGACTGAAGTAGTATGGAGTGGACATGGGATGTTCAAATTTGTGTGAACACCTTCACAACCGATAGGGGACCACCCACTTTGGCCATGTCCATCGCGAGTAGTCAGTAATTTTGTCCGCCCTTCATATACATACTGTGTATAATTTATAGTATATGCTGATTATGTTTTGTGTGTGCGTGTGTGACAATACAATTAATGTTTCATATATTGGTTTGGAAGATTGGTACTGGCAGCTGGATGTGAATGTCATGCAGAAACTTGTAATTACTTCAAATGATTGCATTTTTGCCCGATAGTGCCATTTGATGCCAACAATTGTCGTTGTATCTTGTTACGAGACTTTAAGATCTACACTTAAGGCTGGGCTATATTCATCGCGATATCAAGCCAGACAACTTGCTGGCAGATGCCGAGGGTAGGCCCCCTGCTGAGATTTGGCCCATTTTGGCCCCAGTTTTTTTATTTGTTTTTCGGATCCAAACATATTGTTTGAAGCTATTGGAGGTGCTTTGCTTTCAAAGAGAGCTGTAATATGCTGTGTGCAGAGCCAAAACCGATGCTTATCCATCCATCCATGATCTGTTGCTTTGCTCTGTGCGTGAACCTTAATCCTGCCTGCCTCTCTTGAATTCAATGATGACATGAATATATACATGAATGATCGTGAATGATCATTGAGTCAATGGAGTGACTGATCCCAACTCGCGATGTGCGTTGAGACTTCGTATTGCTGACTTCGGCTGGTGCTGCCTGCGAGAAGATCACCCAAGCTGTTTGGTGTGGAATCTCAGCTCTTCGTAACTTGTTGCTGTGCAGTGGGAGTTGCTCTCTTTGCAGATCAAAGGGGGCTCGGACAAACCAATGTGTGTTGATCATAATTATTGATGTTCGTCTTGAAAATTTTTGAAGCGTTTGTGATGTTTGTGTTGGAATGCATCTGCTCCAAGAAAGACAACGCAATGCAGTTGGAAGAGCCTCCGAGCTATGGGGAAAGTGTTGAGAGTTGTTGAGATTCGACAAGACAATGAACTGGTCAGCGTGATATCAGCACCGCGTAGCATCGCGTAGCTACAAAATTAGATAAAATTAGGATATATAGGCCTTGCTGGCATCTTCCAAGGTCAGGACTGCCAATGCCCCTCATGAGATGCAAAAGCTTCTGTCACGTTGGAGAGAATCCCCTCGAACATATTGAAAGATATTGAAAGTGGGATGGTGTGGTTGCATTCACTAAAGTCATATGCATGCGTATTGGCTAGACATCCTTTCATGACACTTTCGGGGCTTTGTGTTTGAAATGATTATGATTTCAATATTGCAGAATTTGGATCAATTTGGATTATTGACTATATAATTTCTGCCAATTGCAACCTGCCACTGACACTTCCATGGCACTGCAAGGCCGGAACCTTGCTGTACATGGCGCCCGAGGTGTTGAGAAATGAACCTTGGCGATGTTAAATCGGGATTCAGGAAGCTGGCAGCAGCTGGCAAGGCGTCCACATCGTCCACGATTTGCAAACATCGGCACTGAAGGTAGCCACGAGCACTGACAGTATTGTGACTTCCTAGCCATTGGGCTCAAAATCAATACTGTTTGATATGTACAGTACATGTTGATCATCTTGGCTTAGCCTTTGTGCACGATGCCTTCGGCCTGGATGTGGCTCGGTGCAGTTTTGTCTGTTCTGTACAGACTGCCATGAAAATTGAACTGCTTTCTTTCTCCGAATAAAGACCTCGAAGCAGCTGGAAGCAAACCATGCACCAAGATTGACCAAGGTCGTCTTTCTTTGCAGTGCTCTTTGTGAAATTTGTGAAATTGGCTGGCAGTTTGCGAGAGGATAGAGTAGAAAGTTTGCTCCAAGAGGCTGGGAGACGTTAGGTTCATGTCCATGTGCGAGCCTGAACGGGTTGCTACAGCTTGAAAGAAAGGTGATGTGATCTGAAGACCCACGAAGTTGGTAAGACATGCTCTTTAGAGATGGGCTCAAAGGCTGAAGCTCATGGGATCACCAGATATTACCAGGGATTGTATTTATGGTTTATATACAACATCATGAACATCAACAACCATTACCATGAACAATTGGGGGGTTTGCGTTGGTGCTATCATTGAGCCACAGCCTGGAGGCAGCTGAATCTGTTCTACAGCCAGTGGTGAGTCGCAAAGGACATCACAAGGGACTGGACAGTGGCCACACTTGCAACACATAGTTTAGACCAGCGTATTTCTAGGTGTTCTGTGTTTCCGATGTGTTGCCTGCATTTTTTTAGCAGTTTGGACTTTGGTGTTTTCCTCGAGCTTTCTTCCATCATATAGGTTTGTGCCTCAATCTGCTTCAGATGTGTTGAAATTCACACACAGACACAAAGACCAAATAAGACCAAGCTCAATTCACTGACAAATGAAGCTGAACCCCTGAAACTTTCTCAAGGGCCGACTGGATCACCAGGTTCTGAACTCCTGATCTCTCCTGAATATACATGAAAAGCCGCTTGCCATAGCCGAACAGTTTGCTGACTGATCCAGATGCAACCGCATCATGGCTGAATATGGCTGAGCTATGTTGTAGGAGTTGAAGTGAGCGGCAAACTCCGCGCAAAGCTCTGGGAAGATTGCCAGAGCGTGCTTGGGCAAGTCTCCGAGAGCTTGGATGGCTTGGATGGCTTGGATCAATGCCTACAAGTTTGCAAGACTGGAAGTACAGAGGACTGTGAAGAGAGATGTCATGCCAGGCCTGTGGGTGAGGGATGGGTGGACAGATGGACATAGATGGACATAGATGGACATAGATGGACATAGATGGACATAGATGGACATAGATGGACATAGATGGACATAGATGGACATAGATGGACAGATGCATACGATGGGCGATGGGCGGCGAAACCTTGATGTGAATTGCATGGTTTTGCATGGGCACAGAGTACATGTCCTGGATCAGCAGTCTTGAAAAGACTGCATCGTTTTTCTTTCTTATTTAAACTGTAACATGCACATGAACATATTTGGTTTGTGAGTGGTGCATGTTTTTTGACTGAAAATTGAAAATATAGTATGTTTGCGAATAGCTAGGCGCCTAAAACAGAGGCCCAAAGAGTTTCTAAAGAGTCCTTTCCCAGCCATTCCCTGACGAGCACAGGCACATGCTGCAACAAGAGGAGGCAAACTTCAACAGCTTTAAGATACGCTCGGCAAGCTCGGCAAGCTCGGCAAGTGGGACGGGCTCTCTGGGGACACAGTCATGTTCTGCACCTTGGACCTGTGCAACAAGTTTTGCCATGCTGTGCAGGCTATCCTGGCCATCCAGAGCATCATGCTTGGATTTTTAACAGAAGAGAACGGAGGAAATATGAAGTAATTACAGACATGGGTACGAACTTAATTAATTAGATCTAACTTGGCTAATTAGTCATAATTAATCCATAACCATGTTCAGTACTGCCATGGGTCGCCTGTGCTATGGGAACTGTTCGCCCAGGTGTTGTTAGAGGTGCCTGTCGGAAAGAGCAGCAAGGAGACAAAAGAACTTCAAGTTGCGTGCCCTGTGGTGTGCGTTGCGGATGACAAGGACTCTTGGCATTTCTCGGAGGGTTGGGCCGACAGAAGCAGAGTTTGTGCTGGATAAATTGGATAAGTTATGTCCGCTTTTCAGGTGCTGGAGCTCTTTGAGCACAGCATTGAGAAGAGGCTTTGCACTGAAGTACAGAAGTTGCGCAAGGACATGTGGGTTATTTGACGAACGGTGTTGATTCAGAACGCTTGATGATTGAGGTTGAGTTACCGTAACTTTTCGAATGCCGTGCAGCACAGAGAGCTAGAAGATATTTTGTGATTTTTACAGCCAATGTGAAGGATCGGATGCAGATGTGCTCAGTGATGATTGAGGCTGATTGAGGAGAAACAGCCGCGCAGGCTGCGAGGGAGTGCCTTGAACCTTCTTCTTGTTTCTTTTTCTTTTTTCTGGTGGCACATGCAGCAAGCTTTTAAAATTAGACTGTACAGACACTCCGAGCTGGCGTGTTGGATAGCCCTACGTTGGTGCGTTGCCCCTTCTCCTGAAAGCATGGTGTTGGACTGAATAATTTGAGCTGCAAAGCTGCAAAGCCTAGCTACACAATAATGCCCAATTTCTGTATATTATATCATATTATATGCAGTACATCATTATTTATAAGATCCATGTAAGATCAGGGCGATGGAGAGAGAGATATAAGATCCTAAAAGTAGCTCAAATGGTTCAGGGCCCTGCTTATTTAGCAGCACAATGATCAGAAACCATAAGGGAACTATGAATCTGTGTCCTGGATTGCTGCGCAGCTGTCGCAGAAAAAAGAAGTGCCGTGTGACCTCCCTTGTTGTGAGGCTGTGGCCTGCTATATCAACGTCATTAAGATCGCAAGAACAGCAAGATACAACAAGTTCATCCCTTTTGTTTGACAAATAGGAGTTTCAGAGAGGCTTTCATGGACCTTTGGCTTTCACGGTTTTTCTTCCTCCACGCTCATCATGGCTGTGCTTCACTACTGCTTTGTTTGGTACAGTTTGTACATCCAAGGAGCCACAAGACGTTGACACCTCAGCCGAAAGGTCCGTTAGATTGGAAACTATATCTCACATAGACTACATGGCCAAGCTTGGGCTCCACATTTAAAAAAAAACTTCGTTTTCTCCATGTTGACAGTCTGATGCGACCAGATGCCTTTTGACGGTTTTGATTTATTAGCCCAGATGGATCATGATGGATCTAATTGATCTGTGTCATCAGATGTTCAATTGGTTGGGACGGTTGGGATGTTCTCAATGAGCAATTCACTTTAACATACTTTAACAATGTCTCACAGCTTTAACAAGAGATAATACAAAAGGGAGGCTAGGGAAAAGTCCACCAAAGCCATAGGAGCGCGCAGAATCCTAAACAATCGACGAGTGAAAAGTCAATGATGTAGGTGTGGAATTTAATCGTTGAAGCCTGTTGAAGCAGTATCTTAATCACCTCAATCCGGCCCTTCAGCAGCTGAGGTCGATGCAGACGTTTGGAGCGCAGGAATGACCCTGTACCAAATGCTAGTTGGGTTAGCTGCTCAGTTGACCCGCCCAAGCATGATATGAAAGCCTGTGCATCAAATGAATACGTAAAAGCTCGGGTGAATCAAAAGTGTTGACTTTTACAGTAATCAGTAATCATCAGAAATTGTAATATTCACAGGCTAGATCATCATAACATATCATCATAACATAACCATGTTATGATATCTAATCAATATCAACAGTTCCGTGATCCTTTGTGATCCAGTGTGATGCTTCGCCCTCCAAGGAGGCCTTTGCTGCAAGTCAACTTGAGTCCTGGCGCGCATGGAGCCTAGTAGGGGCCAAATCAGATGAGTTTCACCCAGTTTTGCGATGATTTGCACAGGAGTTTGCAATGGTTCATGTTCGTGTCGGCAAATCTATAACATTACAGTACAATGTAAAACAAATACTATCCAAATATCCACCTTCGACGGATGAGCACCTTGGAACCTTCTGCATTGGATTTCGTGCACATTTTATTTGGGGATGCAATGATGCAACGGTCAGTGGAAGATAGTGGAAGCGCAACTTCTCAAAGATTGCTCAGCGGCCTAGGACACGCCTCTCAGAGCGTGACCCGCATCAAGCCACAGAGATCAAACAGAAGTGGCTGCTGCAGGACAGTCAAACCATGTCAAACCAACGGTTGGTGTTACCAGTGTTATACAGTGTTAAGCTTATCATGGTTTATCATAGCTTATCTCTTTGTTTTCGTGTCTAAGCTTTTGGCGTGTTAGTGTCCTACTGCCTCGTTTTCGCCCCAAAGCAGCAAGAATGTGACAGAAAGTGTATGTAGCTGTTGGGCTTCTAGCTGGAGGGTCATTTCTTGAATCAAGGGATGATTAGCACCAGCTTGGGTTGGCAACTGGGCCCGAAGCTGGGCACAGGAGATTTGCAGCGTTTGCTGGAAGCTTGGTAGGACAATGAGAGGATAATGTAGGACAAGTATGGACATGTTCGTTTGGTACAGGGTCAGGGTCGGTCACTACTTCCAAGTTCACCAGTTGATGAGGATCCACCCAAGTTATCCCAAGTCTGCATATTCAAGATTGAGTATTGTATATATATATGTATATTATGTAATTATTGTACTAACATGTTAACAAGTAAGGCTTCAGCTAAATTCAGTGAGGTTTGATCATCCAACGATGTACCGGGTACAATCCAAGCTGCAACTTGATCTTTGCGCGCTGTCGCAAGATGAAGGGGTGTCACGTTAGAGAGGCAAATTTCTTTGTCAAGGCCCGCCATCCCCTGAGACCAAGCCCAGCAATATTAGTGGCAGCCTGAGGGGAGTGTGCAAGAACACTGACATAGAACACTCTTCAAATTGTTTTTGCAGCATCATTTCTGTGAGCTCTCTTCCAGGATATTCCAGGATGCTTTAAGTTTCTGGTCACTGTGACTTTAACTTGGGCAACTTGGGTCGTCAAAGTGCCATCGTTTCGTGCTGGGTAGTAACTACCAGGTGAAGAGTGCTGGGACTTTCTGGGCAGAGTCTTGACCGTGCAGCGAGAATACCGCAGCTTGGTGAATTCGACCAGAAGAGAATGACAGAGTGGAAATTCATGGAATTCCATGGAATTCCAGTGTTTCTGCTGTCATGTGTGTCATGTGCTTGTTTGCAGCTTGGCTGGACTGCGTACATCCTTCGCATTTTCGCCGGTCAGAAGCAAGCTGCAAGGCATCAACATCACCGAAGCACTGCAGCATCCATGGCTGCAGTATGCAGTGAGACAACTCAGATGGTCCAGTGTTGACTTGCCAAGTGAGCACGGGTGGGATTTGCACGTTTTAGTGAAGGCACGTGCAGGCGGCAATTGGTTGCTGCCAGTTTCTGTCAGTTGTATTCTTGCCATCTTGCGGCGGACACATGAAACAATATGAAACAGGAGGCTAGCAGCGGCTAGCACGATGTCTTCTCTTGGTCATTATGTTTATCTACTGTATTTGCCGAGGAGAGGGTACAAGAGGAGAACGAGGCCGTTCAGGGTAACTTTGCATAGACTTTGTGTGACTGCATGCATTGCGCAAAAACGGGTAGCAGGATCATCATCAGGATGTTGAATTGTTGCATGATTGCACCCCCTTTGTTTATCTTTGTTTTCTTTGATTCACTGGATATTTGCTGTGGGCTATGAAATATCCAAAAGATGCTGTGAGAGATGGTTGCTTCGGCCCCTTTTCTTGGCGTCTATCGGTCTATCGTTTCTTGAAGTTTTTTTTTAGAATGCCTTGCATTGACTCTGTGGTCTCGTCATTTCCAGTGCCACTCTGCATGTTTGAAGGCAGCCGCAGCCAGGCGTGCTCAGGACCCCTTGTGCAGCCAAAGGATCACAGTCAGTCCGAGGCTTCATATAGGCAGTTGAACCATGTTGAACCTCTTGGCTTAAATGATGTTCTGAGTTCCACTCAGTGTTGTAATCCTCTCCCCCTAATACTAAACCCCGCCCCCCTCAAATAATAAACACCTCAGGTAGTTTTTATTATTGGGGGATGTTTATTATTAGAGAACCAAAGCGGACCCTAATAATGAACTAAAACCCTTAATAATAATGTTAAAAAAAACGAGTTCAAAATCAATTAGATTTCCTTTTATAACGCAATTAAAATATTGCCAAAAATTGGATTTCGAAGCGGACCCTAATAATAAACTTAAACCCTTATTAATTAACAAAAAAAAGAACATTTTTTTCGATTTCAAAATTAAAATATTGCCCAAAATTGGATTTTGAAGCTTCCCCCTAATATCAAATAAAAAAACGCTAATAATAAAAACTAAAATTTTCGGACGGACCCTAATTAAAAACATTTAAAAACACCCCGGGGTTGACTAGTTTTTTTATTGGGGGGTGAAACCCACAAATAGTACAGTATATAGCTTTATTTAAAATTGTTTTCTAAAGGGGATCAATTAAAAGTTAAATTGGCCAACCTGAAATTTTCCAATATTGGAGATGGACCATAGTTTTTATTATTGGGGGGGTTAGTAGTAGGGGGAAGGGATTAGTAAATTTGCATATCTGTAATGTTGCCAGTCTTTATGGCTGGTTATTGCCAAGGGTGAACACAGCTAATTATTGAATTTTGATTGTTGTCGTTCTCCGAAGCCGAAGCATTGCGCCCTTTACCATAATTTAATATAATTTATGTGTAATTCCAGGACCCAGTGACCCAACCATCACTATCACTCAGCTCCTCAAGGAGCTTTGCGCAGAGATGCCGCAGAGTCCACCACGCGCCCGGCCAAAGGTCGCATGCAAGGCCGGTGTGGGTCACACTGGCTTCACCCCTGGCGAAATTCGAATGAGGCTTCATAAGAATGGGTGTTTTGTGAGCCCTACTTGTAGCTACGTTGCATGGACAAACCGTAGCGGCACCCCTTAATTTTGAAGTCTTTGCGGAGCAATTTCTGGCTCTTTTGAATGTGCTCCTATTTCTGATTGAACGCATTTGGATTGCCGATATGGATGCCTGAACGTGTAATTTCGTGTCATTTCGTGTTGGGTGGCATTCTGCACATGTGCAGTAAAAGCACCCCTTATCCCTAAGCGATGCCGTGGTGGCACCCCTTAGTGCGTGTTGGGTGGTTTTTGGTCCACCCCGAAAAAGTGTCAAAACATGTCAAAACGTGTCATGTGTTTGTTCATATTTCTTGCAAGAAACGGAGAGATGCACATTGCCAACACTGAATCGCGTGCTTTCTGTGCAAGGGCGGTATATTGTGGATGTGATTTTCTTTGCATGCTAAGGGGTTGCACAGCGGCACCCTTGGGAAACCATCATTTCAAACACGTAGCGGCACCCTTTGGAAGTTCCTGGTAAAATGTATAGCTGTTTACCATAATATAGACTCTAATGTACATTTTATATGATTTAGATTGATTTATGTATATATATATAGATTGATTGAGTATCATTCAGTATTTGATTGCCTATATTAATCTTGGTTTGGGCTCGAGGGCTAGGAGCTGTTTCCAGTCTCATGCAGGCTGGAAGGTCGCCAGGCCAGGACGTCTCGGTCCCCACACCTGAGAAGCCCAGATCATACGATCCGTGGGAAAGCCTGGCACTAGGGATGCAGGGCTCAGTGGTTGATCATGGTGAACCATGGTTAGACCACCTGAAGAGTTGCCGGAAAACATGGGATACACATTCATTTAAAACTTGATAAGATTTTCATACCTGGATTTACCGTATGTATCTGTATGTAATTTCATCATTTCATCCTTTGTATACAAGTTTTTTTCCTACCAGACTCCACGAAACTTGGTGGGGAATAGACTAGCAGAAGCTGATGGTTCCACCATGTGAGTGCAACAAATAATTAAGAATCAGAGATATATACAGTAATGCCATATCATGTTATTTCCTTGGGGGGAGCATTCGTTAAATCGAATGAGTTCCTGAAGAGCCCTGAACAGCTCCCACATACTTATATGTATTTATATATCATATAATCATCATATTAGATCATATTCAGATCATATTTCAACTCATCCTGCTGCATGTTTGGCGAAGCACTGAGGACTCGCAACAATGCATGGTCTCCTCCAGTCTCGCCCTCAGCTCATGCCCTGCGGCCTTCAACATGCCTTGTGCCTGACCAGGGGCTGAAGACTCGACCTGTCACTGTAGACATTTGATGACAATTCTAAAGTTGAACAATGATAAATGGACCTGGAACTAACATAAGAAAGAAACTATGATTTTCATCATGAAGGAGCAAAGCATGTCCACCAGTTTTTTCTTGTGATGGCATATGACACTCCGTTGATTAGCTGAAACTTCTGGTCGATCGACACACACATGGATATTAAATATCTCAAGGTATCCCAGCTTGAGGGAAGTGCTGATCCCTTCTTTGTTCATCAACTTGTCGGCTCAAGTTACCTCGAATTTTCCGCTGGGTTGAGCCACGCAGAATATCGCAGAATGGCACCCATGGCGCTAGCCCGAGTGACGACTGCCCTTTTAGCACTGCCTGCTGTTTCAGCCGTGGCAGTACCAGATGTTGAGATCAGCCCTGGAGTCAAGATGCCCATGATCGTGCCTGGCCAATTTTGGCCCCAGCTATTGCAATATTTAAGATTGGATTGCCCATGTGGATGTTACATGATGTTACTATTTACTAGACTGGGTATCACTAGTTGTGGCTTGTGACACTGCAAACGAGTGTTGCACAATCATTGTCGGATATTGTTGGAGACGTTTGGTATGAGCCGTGGCTTTCCACTTTGTTTCTGTGTTGACGGTGAGCCCAGGCCTTTGGCACCTACAGGGGCTCCTTGACCACTTGCTCAGTGGTTGAAGGAGTGCACCAATGGTTGGAGATCGGCGGCCGGCACATCGACACAGCACACAACTATGGTACTGAAGCCGATGTTGGCAAAGCTCTCCGGGAATCCGACGTAAACTGCTGACTGATTATTGAAAAGGATCAAAGGATCAACAGAAATTGTTGTTTCTTTATTAGGATTTGCATGGATTTGCGGCTGAATGCGGCTGAGCTCTTCTTCAAACCTGAGTTTGTGGCTTTACTAGCAATATCTAGCAATACTTCTCAACTTTCAATTCAACCTTTTCCCGAGGTGAAGCGTGAGGATATCTTCATCACGACCAAGATCCCTGGACCAATTGGTAGCGATGCTGTGCAGAAGATGGTGCTCAATGAGACACTTCCAAAGCTCGGAGTTGAGTACGTGATTCAGATGCAGTTCTCATCTATCATTACTATTTGAATACTATCTATCTACAGACATTTACAGACTCTATTGGGCTTTATTTGTCGTTGCATCCAAAAGGCAATTTTTATCAATTGTTGTTCTTGACTTGTACACCAAGGGTCACCAAGCCATGCTGCACTTGCTCAGCGACTTACTGACATTTCGCTGATCACCCTTGCCGCTCTGAGGTTGACCTCCTGCTGATTCACACACCATGCCTGGATTTTAAAGACTTTCCGAACAAGTGCGGGTCGAAGCTGCAGAAGGAACGTTTGGACACATGGCACGGCATCACGGAGCTTCGAAAGCAGGGAAAGGTTCGGGCAATCGGAGTCACTTGTTTGTTCTCAGCGAATGTTCTTTTTATCTCTTTTTGCCTACTGTATGAATTTGTATGAGGCATCGCAGGCTTGTTTTCTTTCAGGATGCTTGCCATTGCTCGGCTTCTTTCAGATGTGTTCTGCAAGTATCCTGTGAGGTTAGCAATTACCTCGCGGAGCAAGTGAAGGAAGCCACTGAGCAGGGCAAAGTGATGCAGGGTGTTATCGTGGGGCTGGAAGCATTAGGAAGGGTGCAGAGGTTTGAGTGCAATGGTTGTAACTTGTAACGCAGCCTTTCGATGCTTTCCCTGCCTGCCCCAATGAAAGTCTTCCAAGCCTCTCCTGCAGGCACTCTGCCACAAACATGCACTTGTGCCAAGCCTGCAACGGAGTGATTCCAAGCCTGCAAACATAAGGTGATTGATGAGTTTAAAGAAGCTCCAGCTGTGAATCAGGCGAGGTGGTTGGCTCCGGAGTGCGTTTGAGGACGAAACCCGTCGACTGTACGCTGTTTAGCTGACTAATGCTGATTAATTACATTTAATTACCATATGTATCCGATAATCGGATATGTATCCATATGTTTTTGCAGCAGTTGTGGTAGTGAATAGACCAGCTTGGCTTGAGCATGGTTGATCATAGAACCTGCATCTGAACTTGCTGAACATGTTTTTAATCCAGAAGAAGCGTCACCAGGTGCAGTGGCACTTGGCCCACCACGACGAGACCTTGAGAAGTGCCATGCATTCGCGCTCTGCACCGATACAGTGAGCACTTTTAAATTTTTTCATTTTGTTCTATGCCTTCTGTCTTGATCCTTCCCAATTCCCTGTTCTTTCTTGGTTTGGAGATGTTGGTGGATTTTGACTTTCATTCTTCCGGTGCTGTAGGTATGGCGTTACTTTGGAAGCTTGGGCTTCATTGGGAGGTCCAACAGCTCAAGGCGGCACAAGCATATCTTTGGGAGATGAGAGGCTCAAGAAGTTGGCAGGCGCAACGATTCTTGACAAGTTTTGACCATGAGGAAATCCAAACCAGACGAAACGGCTATCTACCGTGAGTTTTGAACGTTACTGAGCAAGCATGGGAAAGCCAGATTGTGCTTGAGTTTTTGTCTCAGACATTCATGGAGTCGGTCTCCATAAGTCAAGAAGATATATTTCCCCAGATCTCTGATGTTTAGTACTGGCAGCGCCCAGCTGCAGGAAACTGCATGGAAATGCATGGAAAATACTGTCCACAACTATCCACAACTTATGTTTTTTTGGGTTGGATTCATGTTCCTCTTTTTCTTGCTTGTATTGTCAATGCGGAATCTTCAAAATTATAATCATGAATCCGGCCTTTTTTGAATACTTATGAGCAAACAGATATCGAGTGTCGATATGATACTTATATAATCTTATATACAATATTATACAATACTACTATATATATAATTATGATAATGACTTTGTGACATGCTGTGTTGCTTGTCATGCAGGACGCTATGGCATGAGCACTGCTCAATTAGAGCTTCGCTGGGAGACGCAGCGCGGAGTGGTGCCAGTGACGGCCACCTGTACCAAGGACCATGCTGTTCGATGCTCAGTACCCGCCATGGGCATGGGCATGGCATGGGCATGGCATGGGCATGGAACTGATGGAACTGTCAGGTTGGCGACCTGAATGCTTTTAACTTTACTCTCTCTGAGGAGGACAGCGGGTGAAACATGGTGAAACGGCTGGAGTTGGTTGTGGAGTGTTATAATTAGTTGGTTGAAGTTCAAGTCTTGTGTTTGAAGATGGCTATGTATGCAGAATTCTCTTTAGATACCCCTCATCTGACACCAGCAGCTCCGTACCTCCCCTGTGAGGATCTGGAGTATTTGGATGGTCTCAAGGCGGACTACGTCCCGAAGATGTTCGTTTGATGACATGGCATGCTTGGTAACGCTGGTAAGGCGGCTTGACCACCTTGACCGCCTTGACCGAGCTTCTGGTAGGTCCCATGCCCCCAGGGACAGCGAGGAAAGTTGCTCACTGGAAGGCCAGGGCACTGCGAGTGAAGCAGACCGAGACCACTGCAGTGTGGGAAGAAAAAGATGAGTTCAAAGTATTTCAAAGTTCAAACTAGTGGTGTGCTGTTGGCTTTGACAAGACAGACCAGCTGTGTGGGAGAAGCATGGTTTGCATTGTAATTCAACACGCGCCTTGTACGCGAACCCATTTTATTAGCAGGCAGGAGAGCTGGAACCTGTTGTCTTTGGCAACCTCACGGTAATCAATATTCAATGGGCTGCAAAGTGTGTCAACCATGATATATAATAATATATAATATATATTTAAGCACATGCAGTATGCAGGCATGTTCCTCTTGCGTTTTATGATGGAGAACCAAGAGGTACACTTGGAAGTCTAGAAGTAGAGTACATGCTCTGCATTTCCGTTCCGTCCATACAGCCTTGCTGCTCCTATGATAAACTGCCTGTTTGTATCGGCCGACAGCTGGAGCATCTAAGCGGACACATCTAATTGCATCCAATTGCAGTATACTCAGTATATGTTTGATTGATGATATCGATGCAGAACATATACGAAAATGAATTTGGATATAATATGATATAATATACTATTACACTTACACTGTGATTATACTATATACACTGTGCAGACATAGATTTGACATTATTTGACTATACATTTACATTTGGCATGATGACTGGGACGCGCATGTGCTGAGGTTTCTCCTGCTGCCCAGGTTTCTCCAGAGCTGACGCCAGAACGAACACGCTTTGGACAGGACTTCCTGGGCAGTGTGCAGTGTGAATTGGACCAATGGTGCTGCATGATCCCACGTACACTAACGTGTGCACTGTTTGCATTCCTTTGTCGCAAGTAGGGTTGCAGCAAAATACGTGACATTGACATGTCACTTTGCGTTCCATCCTTCAACGAGGTGCGCAGGATTAATAAAACAATTCTGTGCATGTCCTTCACGCTATCATACGGAATAGACGACAACCTGCATTACTTGCACTAGCTTGGTTTCAGCATGCTCCCGCATGAACACACGCACAAGTGAATCAACTCCTTGAGCAGGAGAATTCGCCGGATTTCCCAGCTGAAAAAGAGAACAACGCTGACCCTGAAGTGTCACAGACTCAGCGCCCTTCAGGCCAGTCAGATGAACCGCCACCTACGCTCAAGTGGCAGCCCAGGTCGCCAGAAAGAAAGACCAAACTGCAGAACTTGCAGAAGCTTACAGCCAAGTGGAACTCGCCTAAGGACGCATTGACATCATGGTGACACGAGCATTTCGAATTCCACAACTGTATGGCAGATCAGGAGTATCGAGCATGAATTCTCCTTTGATCTTGCACTGACACGGCTTTCTCGTAAAGACAGGCGGAGAGCCTCCAACGCTTGAAAATGCTGGCAGAGCTTTCAAGGGATTTCCGATCCTTTTGCCAGCCAAGCAGGACGATCTGACTGAAAAGATGGAGAAACCTGACAAGATGCAGGCTTGCCAGAGGGGGCTGCTAGAGACAGCCTGCAATTCATGGTTATCATTGAGTTATCGTTCTCATCCAAAGGATTTGCAGGACATAATCGATGATATCGATGCACAATTTTGGAACCAAGGAGCGTTGCTTCAAGTGTCTTTGAAACGCATCAATTGCAACTAAAGGCCAAAGCTATGATCTCCCAGTTGGCGTTGGCGGCTTAGTTTTGTGGTTGACATGAGCATTCAGATCGTTGTGTGTTGCTCCGAGAACATGAGTAGTCCAATTCACCACCACGATGCAAGAGCGTCTGCTGTTTGAATTGAGTAAGTACTGATGGTGCCCAGTCCTGGTATGTCCTGATTCTGCTGAGGGAATGGCCATGACATAGCCAACATGCAGAATGCAATCAATTGATTTGTCCATGGGTCAGAGGTTGGATGTTTTCAATTCACTGTGCTATTTTTTTTCCGTGGTTCCCGGTTTCGATAGAATGGATATCAAATTAGGTGATGTTAGCTTCATTGAGAGCCTGCAGTAGATAGCACAGAAAGCCGACCCTGATGTGATGGGCCCAAGGTCACCTCTACGTTGCGAGAACTCCCGGCCCAATCGCAAAACGATCGCTTCGGCAGCGCCACTTGACGTCACTTCATGCCCTGGGTCAGGTAGAAGGCATGGCAGAAGTAGCGAAGTTCACCCTCAACCCACCATAACCCGCCCAAAATCTTCCAAAACAGTTTGAAGGAGTACGTGGCATTATGTGGCAATCTGAGATAATCTGAGGCCTGCTGGGTGCGGTGAAGTGAAGCGTCGGGAGCTTCCGAGAATGACCACAGTGGATCAGCATGGTTTGATTAGGTTTGTTAGGCTAGGGCTAGGCTGCACGGAAGTGAAACTTCTTACAGGATCTCAAAATCTCAACATACCTCAAATCATGAAGTGCCGGCCTCAGGTGTCACTCCTATCCTCGAAGGGAGGCAATACAGGAGGGGTTCGGATATGCACACGGGAGCAGCACGAGACAGCGACAGTTTTCACATGTTTTCATTCCCTTTCTCGGACTGGGAGAGAGAGAGAGAGAGAGAAAGAGAGACTCACACGCACACCGCACACACAAGATATGTTGGGATACTGCAGTGACCAATGATACTTACTTTGCTATGAAGATTGGTTCTCCCTTTGATGGCTGGGCGGCTATCAACAGGAGGTCACAGATGTTGCCGAAGCAGATGAAAGAAATGCTTGGGTGCCGAAGGTGGGCATAAAGCGGATAGGCTTAGCACAGGTTTTACATGTTTTACATTGGGACCCAGAATGTTTTTTTTAAATCCTGTCCTGTTCTCACAGTCTCACAGTCTCGCATATGTCTTGATATTATAGTATATTATAGTGTTGATTCGATCAATTGTTCAGATCGTTTTCCTTTTTTAAACGTAATCTTACCATATTTTAAGCACGTTGCTTTGTTTATCCATGGCGTTCCCTCATCGTTGGTTGCCTGAGGTCGAATGGGCTGTCCAAGGTGCACAGCCAGGGGAGGAACTCCGACGTAATTCAGTTGGCAAGGGCTTTGTCAGTAATTATTCATATGGGTGCAAGTCAAAATAGGAGGTCCGGAACAAGCTCCGGGACCACACCCGTTCCATACCCCCGTTCCATACCCCCGTTCCATACCTCCTTGAAGGATCCGTTCCATACCTCTGTTCCA
>Ga0126342_10002050_pt1 | contig 30480 bp, 20 predicted proteins | sample Cyp1metagenome_FD_92528 | JGI IMG/M metagenome (GOLD analysis project Ga0126342, IMG submission 92528) | Coral microbial communities from Lord Howe Island, Old Settlement Bay, Australia - Cyphastrea 1 metagenome | ecosystem: Host-associated > Invertebrates > Cnidaria > Coral ...
CTATCTGGAATTCTATCTGACATATTCTGACATTCTATCTGGCATTTTATCTGACATATTTTCTGATATTCTATCTGGCCTCCTATCTTACATTTGATCTGACAGATATTCTGGCATTCTATCTGGCATCTATTCTGGCCTTTTTCGTGACACATATTCTGATCTGACATTCTATCTGCCATGCTTTCTGGCATGCATTCTGACATTCTATATGTTCGGGTCCAGGCGTGCTCTACTGCATCCGGAGTGAGTGAGGGAGTGAGGCAAGCACACCTTTCTTAAAATCTAAAGACCCTCACCTGGTTGGGAAAGCAGATGTTGATGGGGTTGAATGGGTGATTATATATTTGTATGTATATATATACATATATATATATATATTGATATTTTTCTATTTATTTATCTACTTATTTATTTATGTATTGATTTTATCTATTCAGATATATATCTATATCATATCATATATATATATACACTTCTTTATTTATATATTTATTTATTTAAACATATATTTATATATGTCTATCTATTTATTTATTGATTTAGTTATTTATTTATGCATGTATTTATCTATGTATAGATATGTTTACTGGACTTTTGTTGAACGGCACCGTAGAATAATTATATACATATATATGTATATATATATATATTGAGGTTGTGCTGAACATGGACCAAACCCACTCACCCAAAAAGAGTCTTATCTGCTGGGGGACATTGATTTGCCCAGAAATGTGGTACAGTAATAATATATATATATTCTAAATTTGCTATTCAAAAGGGGAATAAGCCTGAATTAAGGCCGAATTGCTGGAAGAAAAGTGCACCCACCCGGCCCACAGACAAAAAAAGGTACCTGAACCATTGTCGTTTTGGGATATTTACCCCTGGCAACCATCATTCCGGTGACTTTTCTCAGTGATGTACCTCCAAATCCAAAGGTATCAGATTATCATATCCCATTATACCACCATGTTTGTTGGCAATATCCCTTTCCTTGTTGGTTTCCTCCAATTATTTCCCAGCATGTCTGGACATCTTAATCCCAGGAATAGGAAAAAAAGCTGCAAGAAACACTGAGATATTTGGAGGCATAAACCAGCCTGTTTCTAGTGAAGATGTTCCCATAAAATAAATATCCATTGAATATCAACTGTTGGCTAGCTAGCTAGCTAGCTAGCTAGCTAGCTAGCCAGCTATCTATCTATCTGTCGATCTATCTATCTATCTATCTATCTATCTATCTATCTATCTATCTAATCTATCTAATCTATCTATCTAATCTAATCTAATCTAATCTAATCTATCTATCTATCTATCTATATACACACACACATCCCGCACAATGTATATATATATATATATGTATGTATATATCTCTCTCCCCATCATATCCCCTTAAATCACATATCACCCCTAAGGCTTGGCGCTAGGCCGCCGCACCAAAGGTCAGCTGTTGCACTTCGAAATCCCACGCAATCCCCGCGCAGTCATTGCCGCACACCAGCGCCTTGGCCAATCCCATCGATGGGGACATAACATGGAAAGACCTGAAAGGGTGTGTGTGTGTGTGCTATGTATATGTATATCTATATACATGTGTATACATATATATATATATAAATATATACATATGCGACTATGGGATACACATGTTTTTTGCGGAATGATAATGAAAGTGACACATATTAGAACAATTTGCCAACCTGATATTATTAATTGGAAAGCAACCTTTGTGGTGTTCCCCCGTACGAACTATCCAGAATTCTGGGTCCATGTTGTATACCTAGAGCCGCAGCCACCTACAAATTGGCTTCTAGGGTGCAACATCCATAAAGATTCCTATGATGACCATTGCTTTTGAGGATGGCGACAATGGGTTCCAATAGAAAGGGGATGACCCATGATACGTTGTGGGTTGCGACTGAGTCTGGTTTGCTGACCACAATTGTTTCTTCAAGTAACCTACAAATCACAAAACAGGGTTCCTTAGGTATCTTCCATGTGCATAAGTCTTTGGGGGGTTCACGTTCACCACTGTTGAACCCCAAATTTACTATTTCAGGTGATGGCTGCATTCAAAACAGTGGGAAATATAGGTCTCTCCTGCTTTGAGACAAGGCTCCGCCATCCAACCATATTAGCTCGGCATGAAAAACCGGCCGTGTCGTGAACCTGTGGAGGTTCTAAACCGGGCACCTGTCTTTGAGTGCCATAGTTGGATGTGTTCTGTGGCTGGGGCTTGGGAAATATCGACGTTGGAGGATTGTTTTCTGCTGTCTTTCATGGCAAAGAATTTTGAGTTCCATTTGGCAAAAGTTGCTTTTGGGGAAGTTCTTGCATGTGATTCTCTTCTGCACATTTATGTGAAACCAAATCCTTAACTCGAACCATGCAGCGCGGAGGGATGGGACACATCATGTTTGGTGGTTTTCCAAGACACAAAGAAATCACCATGGATGGACATATAGAACGTGCTAGGTCATAAATGTTGGCAAAAGGTTCCAGAAAAATACTGCGTGCGCAGTGCACGATGCCAAATATCTTCGCAGGGCACTCTTCTTGGCAGAGGGCCCCGAAGTTTGTCGGTCAACCCCGGTTGAATCCCAGAAATATATATATCTGGTTGGTGGTATACCTACCCCTCTGAAAAATATGAAAGTCAATGAGAAGGATTATCCCATATATTATGGAAAATAAAAAATGTTCCAAACCACCAACCAGATATATATATATGTATATATATATATGTGTTGCTGAATTGCCCTTGCGCCCTCTTTTTCTGCATATCTCGATGAGACTTGCTCTGAAAGACTGGCGATCGCAGCACTTTTCTACTTCGGATTTTTTGGGTGGCTGAATCCACCATGGTTTGGTTGGACACAGTCAAAATCTAACTCGTGTATAGATATACTGTGTATATATATATGATTTGGGTGTGTCCAAAAATAGAGGAGATACCCCAATTGATGGCCATTTGAAAAGAAAACGATGATTCGAAGCCTTAGATTTTAAGCGGTGCCCTATTTTCAGACAAACCCATATTTTCCTCATCGTGGAGTGTCGATAAAAAATCCTATCAAAGAACCCAAGTCTAAGATCATCTGCAACAATAGATAGGTCACCTATGAATTAGAGATCATCTGCAGACTATCATCATCAAACCCATTCTTGAGATTCCTGACATGATTCTTTTCCTATGAATTCATAGTTCATCTCAAGCCAACCTTATCGAGTACGGTCACCAACAACTTCGATTCCTTTCTGAAAGGGCCGACTACGACTGGTCTTTCCTAAGATCCAACTGGGAGTAACTCGTAACCCCGGATGGATGTTTAGCCTTGGTGAGGGTATAGTGCATATAGAGATATGTCCAAAAAAAAAATACCATAGTGGGAGGGGATTAACATCCAGCTACCACCTGTTGTGTCACCTCAGCTGGTGTTCATCGCTGGCCCTTAATTGGGCTTCACTGCATCTTACAGGGCTTTCGGTACTTGCCTTGGGAACGCATTGTTTTTTACTGCTCGACAGTGGCAACATTTTCTGCATGGACCCAAGTTCAATCGCAAACCCAGTATTTAGATGTCGAGTTTCCATCTATTTGGTTCTAATTTTTAAGATTTTGGATTTTACCATGGATGAAAATATGGTGTGTGTGTCAAACATTCGCAGCCCAAGACACTCCAACAACACCGGCATGTGTATCTTACTCCAACATGGCTTGCTGGAAAATCGCTAGACGTCACCAAGGCCCACACTCCAGCTGAACTTCCTTAGAGGCCAGAGGGACCCAACCAAGTGGGTGAGATTTCCCGAAGTCCCACAAAATTCCGAAGTTTGACTGGGAAACTGCTCATAGGCTATGAATCTCTGAAATCGTCAAGTTCATAGTTGATCCGTCTGACTATCCGAGTTGGTAGCTAGTTTGGAATCATCGTGATAGCCTGTCTCTGGTTGCACTACAGTTGTAAGTCGGGCTATGTGCAATCGCCAGGAATGGTGTACGTACCATAGAGGCTTTCAGCAAGTCGGCAGGACTTCAGGTCATCCAGCTGGGGAAAACGAAACAGAATGCCTCAATCAATCAGCGTTCCGCCATGAAGGAACCACAACTTGTCCTCACATCGCCTTTATATTCTGCATCCCGTTATTCCTTCTCTTTTTTTGCGCTGCTCCTCCATGCTCCGCCCAAAATCACCCATCCATGGGCAGTTTTGGAACTATTTCCAAGGATTAAAACGAACCAACTAACCAACTACCCTCTGGTAATGACTAACAGTTTGCTATTGAAAATGGTGATTTATAGTGGATTTACCCAGCTACAAAATGGTGATTTTCCATAGTTATGTAAACGTTTACCAGAGGGTAACAAACAGATCAGCTCCAAGGTGCCCAGGGCCACTTCGAACCCTTCGACTTGGACCGCAAGGGCAGCAGTTCCCGTGGCGTGCGCGGCGTGCGGGGCTCGTCGCCTGGTGTGGAAAGTGAGGCGCAGTAGTGCGGAAAAGGTTCACTTGACCAACTTGCGTAGAGGATCATCTTGGATGATTTTGCAGAAAAAACTAGAGACTGCGATTTATGATGATTTATGAATATCTGAGAGATTCGATACAAAATCCTTTCGAATTGAGCCGGTCAGCCCAATATGGGGCTTTGACCAACAGAAATTGGGACGAAGGCAATTGTCAATGGTCAATCGTGAGCACTGATTTGTCCAACCCAAAAAAAAAACATAGAAGAACATAGAAGATTCTTAATGTCCACTGAGTCCACTGATGATTTTTGGATCAACTGCTGTTCTTTGTGCCGAGTACCACCACCATCCCTGCGTTGTGAATTCATTGCACCACTTTTAGTTCCCGCCGAGCCGCAGCGTGCCGGCGGGGGAGCAACTTGTCTTGCCTCAAGGGGTGATTCCCACGCTGGATGGCTCCAAATGGGGATGGGTCAAAACCCTGGTACCTAGTGAACCCCAAAATAGCTGGTAAATGGATGTTCATCCCACTAAAAATGTATCTATAGGTATTGACCCATAATGATTCAAGCCGAATCCTGCAGTTCCGAGTTTCGGGTCAAAGGAATCAAAGGAAAGGAACTACCATCTGGTTATGACTCACATTGCATAGCCATGGAAAATCACCATTTTATAGCTAGGTAAACCACCATCTATTTCTATGGGTCATTTTCCATGGCTATGTGAGTCATAACCAGAGGGTAAATCAGTTCCCAAAATATTTTCCAATAGTACGATTCAACTAGCTACTTGCAGACACCTTACTTGGATCTGCAGACTTTGTACAGGAAATGTGACTTATGATATATGTATGTCTGTTACATATATGTATACTGTAACATACGTAAGTGTCTGTTACTTATGATATAAAATACTTATGTAATAAATATTCAATACATATATGTATGTATGTTACATGTGTGTGTGCAGTATGCATGTCTGAATTCTTCATCATAGGACAGTGTTGTCTGTAAACAGGATTGTCATACATAAGTATCACCATTAGTGTAGATTATCATCGTCATTGTCAATGCATATTGAATGAATCTATGCTTTCATGATTTGTATATAACTATATATTTTATAGTTGTGTATGTATGTATGTATGTATGTATATATATATATGTGTGTGTACATGTTTATATCGGGGGTTCCTAAAATAGGGCTACCCCCAAATCATCCAAGTCATTAGACCATAAAATGGTATTGGAACAACTATGGTGACGACTGGGGATCCCTCATTTTCGTCTGAGGTCAGAGTCGTTGGGACTCCCAAACGGACACGAAGCCAAGCACGGAAAGCCTGCAGCTGGATTCAGCTGGGAGGCTGGGAGAAAAAATTGGGAGTCAACCTCCCAACTATTGATTTTTTTACACAATTTATCTCCCAATAATTAACTGGGAGGCTGGTAACAATTGAGATCCAAGATATTAGCAACTGCTGTTTCTATAGTGAGAAAACCAACAGTTTTGGGGAAAAAAATGATACCGAGTTTCTGAAAAATGGAAAACAAAAAAACAGCATCCTGCTGAAGAGTTTGGCAAAATCCGGATTCAAGAGCTCAAAAAAAAATCTGGAATTGAACTCAAGATTGCTGGTCTCTGAGGACCGACGGTGACCGAAATCAAGTCTCTGGACTCGTGGACCCGATTTTTCTACGATTTTTTTTCAGATCTCAGGGGCACTTTTTTGCCTTCCTCAGTGACTCCACGTCCAGCTACCCTCTGGTAAACGTTTACATAACTATAGAAAATCACCATGTTCAATGGGAAAATCCACTATTTCTATAGCCATTTTCAATAGCTTTTTGTATGTCATTACCAGAGGGTATATCTCCATTAAATCCCATTAAATCCCATTAAATCCCATTAAATCCCATTAAACCACCATTTTCCCATGATATGTCCATGATATGTTAGTCATTACCAGAGGGTGCCACCCATTTCTCTTGCCCCGATCCATCTGCGATCCATCTGCAGCTTAGTGGCAGCATCATCATCTGAAGGCCCATGGCAGTGACATCCGTCTGTCGCCCTTGGGCCTTGCCAAAAAGGGGCCCAAGAATGGTGGATATCTCTGGGAGATCATTTGGGAATTATAACTATAATTTGGGATGTGTATATTATATATATTATTATATATACTATATATTATATTATATATATATATACTATATATACATAATATATACATAATATCTATATATATATTTATAATATATATATATGGACCTGAAACCATCTAATTTTGTGGCTTTGCCAGTTTTGGTCTGGAGCCATCCAACTAGCCCAACGTCAAGTAGATGCTTTGGAACCGAAAATGGATGGATCCAGCTACCAGTACCGAAGATGGTCAACTGTGTGGATCAATCAGTCTCCTATTTCTGACCTATTTCTGACCCAAAGCCATATTGCATAAACTTGATGACATATGCCATTGTATCCCATACATCTATTCTATCCCAGTTTCTACATCCCCAAGGGATGAGGTTGCCTAACTTTTCCCGTCATCGCCAAGTGCTGAGACTCGCACCAAAACTTGAATCACTGTGCAGAGGACGATAGCCGTGACATCGATCAAACCTTTGGTCAAGGCCTCGGCCAAGACATGGAGGATTATGGAAAACAGATAATACCAGGGATTCCAAGCCAAAGATTCATTTACCCAACGGTTGCAACTGATAAAGTAATGTAAAGTAATATATATATATATCAAACAAGATGTTCATCTACCCAATGATCAATGATTGCAACTGAATAAGTGCCTTGCCACATGCAATAGACGAAATCGCTCAGCTCACCAACCCCCAGGGCGTCGTAGTAAAATCTCCGTGTTTTGCTGGACACAATCATCTTCACTCAATTCTAGGCCACGCCCATTTCTAATGGTCATATACATGTGCATATTATACATATATATATATACATGTGTGTGAATATATTGTGTGCATGTCAGTGTACATATATATATATATACATATTTATTTATTCATTTATTTATTTATGTGTTTATTTATTTACTTGTTTTTTCATATTATATACTATATATATATACATATATATATTATGTGTGTATGTATATATATATATATTATCATATATTATATATGTATATTATGTATATACACATCATTTAATGTCATTGATAGCATCCACGCTCTTGGCGCTTTCCCGAGTTCCCGAACGTCCAACTTCTTCAGAACGCTGCCATTGAGAGCGCCACGGGCGACCACCTCATGGGTCACTAGCGATGATGGTTATCCAAATTGATGTTGTTAATGATATGAATTACTAAGTTACTTATATGGCAGTGTGTCAAAACCAATTGTACCCCTTCTGTTCACATCAAAAAAGCTGGTAAATGGATGTGAATAACCCCCTAAAAATGGTATTAATAGGTATTGATCCATAGCCATATGGAGGTTTCCTGAGTCATAGGGGTACCCCCAGTTCTCATCCATTTTAGATTGGTTTTTCCATTAACCATCCGTTGGGGGTACCCCATTTATGGAAACCCCATGTATGTATTATGGGTTGTGTATACCAGCAGGTTTACTATGCTTTACAGTACTTGCCAGTATGCGAATTGCTGTTGAGGCGACAATCGGGACAGGCTTTTTCGACCAAAGGATAAAAAAACCCGCCAAAAAACAACCCCAGTCATGCGTGACGTCCATTTTTTCCGGCCAAACATCCTTGGCCAAATTTCAGCTTCAGCTTCACCATAATTATTGGGGCTTGATCAGCTTGGTATTACCCTCTGGTAATGACTAACATAGCTATTGAAAATGGCCCAGTCGAAATAGTGGATTTATCCCATTGAAAATGGTGATTTTCCATAGTTATGTTAGTTCACCAGAGGATAAAACCCATTAGATCCCATTAAACCACCATAAATTCCCATAAATTCCCATTAGATCCCATTAAAATGTCCAGAGGGTAACTGTCCAGTTGGTACAGTATCATCCCGTGTCGCCGCTGACACCACTGGGTCCACTGGGTCCTCCCAACACAGGAGACACTAAGGGCGACTCTCAGCCTGAGCTGAAGCACCAATGGCGCTGTGCTTCGTGAGATATGGTTAATATTAATGGTTAATATTAATGGTTAATAATACTATTAATGGTATTATGGTTATTAATGGTTACTATTAATATATCTGGGTAAATTATAATATTTCACTAACCTGAATTGTTGGGCCATTTGGGGATGATTTCCCTATAAAAACCATGATTCCAGTGAGGGAGACCAGTGAGGTCGCAGTGAGGTCGTTATAATTTACCCAGATATAATGTGGTAAAACGGTAAAAACTCAGTAATAACCTCCAAGTGTATGTAGGTTAAGCACCTGTTTCTGCGAAAGTTGGCATGCTAAATTCCAGTCCTAAGTGCTAGGGCTGCGTTCGGGGCTCATGGAACTGTAGCCACGGCAGGTCATGTCTCACTGGGAAACCCAGTTGGTCTCATAGATTTTGGGCAGTCAGATATAGTCAGATGCAAAAAACTGGGAAGACCCAAATGACCCAAATGGATGTTTCTTCCAAATGGCCCATAGAAACTGGTGATTTTTTATGCTTTTGACCCAACGGCCCAAATAGCTTCACCAGCACCAATCAGCCAGGGTGACGGTAGCAGGTAGGGACTCTCCTCGTCCTCAGTCAGTCGGACCTGCCCTGGGTATGGACACATCTTGTTGGTGGTTGACCTACCCCTCTGAAAAATGATGGAGTGAGTTCGTCAGTTGGGATGACCTTCCCAACTGAATGGAAAAATCAAAGTCATGTTCCAAAGCACCAACCAGATTTAGATACACATACATTTGATATGATGAAACATGTGTCTGATGGTCGAGTCCGTTTCTATATAATATGCAAAGGCATCAAATTGTCAGAAAGCGTGACGAGTTCACTGCCCTTTGGAATGCAGGAAATGCATACGGCACTACACAGCCCTTTTGCACTTGAAGTAACCGACTCTGCCTCGAAAATGGCCCAAAAAATCGTAAAGTTTGGAACTCTCTGCCCCAAACCTGGAATTCTTACTGGCAAATGCTGGTAAAATGCAACTCACAACACACTTTGGACATCTTCACCGGCCATTTGTTCCTGGGCGCTGTGGCCCTGACAGGAGCGGCGGTGGGGACATCACCTCAATGTGGCGGCTTGCTCGTTAGCCAGTAAAAGTCCTCATGCTCCATGGCTTTTCAGCCCATACTTGTAGCTTCAAAGACCGGTGTATGTAGATTTGAAGCACTCATATATGTTTTATCGTTTGAATCCCCCTATGTTTTTTTGTTGAAACCTCCAGTTTTGTTGGCCACAAATCTATTTTGTGTAAAAAAAACGATGGACGTTAAATCCTTGTCGAGTAATGTCAACCCCGGATTGGTATATAATGGCTGAAGGGGGTCCAAAAAGATATTATGTCCTTTTGAATGAATTCCCAAAAATTTAATCAACAAGGATTGTCAATTCAGGATACCCAGGGTTGACATGCTTTTGGGTTGTTCAATCAGGGTTTCCCACTTGGAAAAAGACATACTGTATATGTTCTGCCGCATTTTCCTTTAGATTCCCCATGTTTGTTGCTTTAGACCTGTTTAAACCCCATCTTGGTGCTTGGAAATCCCAATCTCCACTGTAGATCCTATGTTGTGCCCGTGAAGAATGTGTAATTACTATTGTTAATGACAATAATAACCTTCATAATGGTATATTATATTTTTTTTTGAGAGAGAGAGAGAGTATCAATAATCTAAGTAAATCATAACAATTCACTAGCCCATTTCTCCAGGCAATAATGGTAGTAAACATCATCATAATAATAAGAATAATAATAGTCATCATCATCATCATCATCATACATATATATATATATCATATATCATATATATCATATATCTAGTGTCCAACAGGATTATCATAACAATCATAGTCGCAATCATCGTATTTTCAGCCGAGGCACTGTCAAGCTCCATCCCGGGGTGGGCATCCGACACATCGGGCTCGTTGGCCCGACGCATGGCCACCATCAGCGCACCTGTCGAGAAATCGGAAATTGAGGGCTTTGGGACTCCGGAAATCCATAGGAAATTCATAGGAAATCCATAGGAAATCCATAGGAAATCCATAGGAAATTCATAGGAAATCCATAGGAAATTCATAGGAAATTCATAGGAAATCCATAGGAAATTCACAGGAAATTCATGGGAAATCCATAGGAAATTCATAGGAAATTCATAGGAAATCCCTAAGCAAAAGGCCTTTTTTCTCTTCGCAAATGTTCCCTTAGGCTATGGGCCCACGCAGACTGGCAAATATTGGGAGGTTGAGATCTCGGCGTGGCTTGGGTGAGTCTGCTAGTGCTGAAACCCACAAGCTGGAAGATGATTGTTCCATTGCATATGATGTGGAACCCAATAATATAGCATTCCAATACAAACCATCAACAATCACCGGTCTACTCAGTCTACGCACTTTAGTGCTGGGTTTGCCACACTATGTACAAGACAATTTTCCACGCCACGAACTGTAAAGGTAAAAGGGGCACAGCTTAGGCTTAAACTACCCTAAACTGCTTGATCATGGGGAAAACGTTGCTGTGGAAACCCCCGGGACCTAGCAAGGGCAATGAAGAACTTACAAACTAATCATCATTTCTCATTGTCAGATCCTCAGAAACAAAAATGCCCCAGAACACGTGCTCCTGGTGGTTGTGACCAATCAGTCAAAGTTGAGGCTGGTGAAGACTTCTGATCAAATACTGGTCCAAAGACGTCTTCTCTTAGATATCGTGCAAAAACCTGGATTTTTAGAAGCAGAAACCACCGGTTTATGGCAAGGAATGAATCCGTCGTCACCGCTCCTTCGCCAACCCATTCTTGCTGTGCAGATTTTTGCAGGTAAAATCTGCATTGCTCTGGTGATTAAGCTTGACATTTAACCTAACTACCCCACACTTCCAATGGCACAGAGCGCTCGTGCGACGCGCACCTGTTAAGCCGGCCGCATTCAACTGATGCAACTGGACGAACAGCGGATCCTGGGACAAGAATTACGTGCGAGCTTAGGATCTGTTGTTTGCAATGCTACGAGTCTTCACGCATATTTTCTACTTGCGAAACGAAACAACTCTTGGATCTGAAGCTACATTCCTACTTATATCATCTTCTTTTCATGCATTTCATTCCATTCATTTCTTCATCACATGGTCTTCAGTCATGGTTTCAGTCTAAACCTGTCCACACCCAAATGGCTGGTATATGTAAATGGATGAAAAAACAAACTCAGCAACCCATGGTCCTATATAGATTTTGACCCGTCTCATTGCGGGTATCTTGTTTGTATGCACCCCATTTTTTTCGAGTTAAAAGTCTTGATATGCTGTCTTGGTTCAACCACCATTTCGGCCGCTTCAAAAACTATCTTTGGGTCTTTGGTTCATTTCACCATCCTTTTTCCAAGTTATAGCAACTCCAAAAGATAAAAAATAGAGATAAATAGTGGGGTTCACCAGAAAATCTGAGGTTTCCCGCAAGGTTTTGCATCCTTTTCAATGAAACAACGCCTTCCCCGCAACGCCGTGTCCCCCTGTCCTTGGAACTGGCCTTCAGCTGGCGCTCCAGGTATAGGGTGCCGAAGGCCGAAGTGACGATGACACCCACCATGGCGGCAAACTGGGCATGGCAGCGGCTGCTGAGATTAACTGGGGAAGTCCCAGTGACTTGAAGTGACTGAATTCTATGGTTTATGGTAGATATAACTATGAAATAATATGATAGAACATGATAGAACTGTAGAAATATAGTATTCATGGGGTATAAACCAAGAAACATCACTGGGGACCGCCATCCTCTAGGTGCTCCCCATGATTTACAGCTTTTCAACCATCCGGTTGGTGATTGGGATAGTAGTAACAATATAGCAAATCTATGATTCATTACATATATTAGTGAAAAATATAATGGTACGAGTAATACTATGAACAATATCCCGAATCCAGATTTTACATATACGTCTATTCTATTTTAGCTGGATTTTTTGTTGATAATCACAGTCCCAACCAAACTGGGAATGGAATATGAAAGAATGGGAATGAAATGGGAGAGTCAGTTCAAACTTATGATATGGTATTATTTCTACTATCATCACCATTATTGCTATTGTTGCAATAATTATCATCACTACTATTACTTATTCCATAATGGCATAGATGTTTCACCTGGATAGTAGGGCTTTTTTTTAGGCCGAAGCAAACATACACAAAAAAGGCCGATTCACAATGGGCAAAAAAAAAATCTGCAAATGACCATCCGATTGTGATCCCAAGGCCGTGTCTTGGGTATTTTCAGCTACTACGATCTCGAAGTACATGGGTGACACGAAGGAAATCTTCAGGTAAGAAAATCGAGTTATCTACAGAATATCATCCCGATATGCGTGGCCGAAAAAAAATTGACCCAAAATGGGTACCTGACTGGGCCATAATATCGAAGTACCCCATGGTTTTTTGTATCCGATACATCATACATCTTATATAATGGGATGACTACCAGCTGATGTAGGCATACATACCAGATATATTCAGATATGTCGACACATGTGAAATTCAAGTTGGGGAACTAACTGCACATCAGGAATTGGTAAACCCCGAGCTATAGCTGGCAGGGCTGGCATCATGTCTCAGCTTTAGCTCACATGCAAAGACCCTGAAGGCAGCTGAAGCAATTAATTTGGAGACCCCCAACTCCCGGATTGCAAAGTTCAAAGTTCAAGGTAAACTACTGTATCTGAAAAGTAGGCAGTAGGCCCAGTAGGCCCAGTAGGCTGGTCTGAAAATCGAGTTCCCAAGTCATCCACATCATAACTTTTGCGCACCATGGGCCATCCTTGGACCTTGGGACTCCTGGGGTGTCACTGGGATGATCGGACACTGAGCATGAAGCTCACTTGCTCTTCTCCCTGGCTGAAAAGAACATTTCGAAACAGCCATGGCTGAGAAGGAGAACCATGGCTGCACCGTGGATGTTTTGCTTCAGTTAGCTGGAGATTCTGCTTGATGTGGCGATTTTATCTAGTGGAAACCTGGGTTTGTGGATGTTTCTGGTGCGATTTGTTGCAAATTATCCAAACCTTCAGTGCTTCAGACATCCAAAGTGATCCCTTAGCTCGGCCAAAACGGTCCCAAGGGGCGCCTCTTGGGTCTCCCCCTCACCTGGCAGTTTCAGATTCATCTCAGCTGCATCCCAGCTTTAAAAAAGGATCAGCCTTTTATTTGTGTGTCTAAACTCTATATATATATTATACACAACTGTCAACAAACGGATGTAGTTAGTTGCGACATTGGTTTGGAATCTTCGAAGAATCCGGACAATTTCATGTACATCCACTAGACTTCGCAGATGGCGACCCGATCACCTGCGTCATGAAACCACCAAGCAGTTGTCTCTGAAAAAAACGATTTAGCACTGGTTCAAACCAAAATTGGCCAATGCAAATATAAAAAAGTTGGTCCAATTCTACCCCACTTGTTTTTCGTTATACCCACTTACAATGTCTGCATGTATAAATAAAAAATGTTCAAAATGTTTTTACCTCATCTACTTGCAAATTTATGGGGTTGTTTTAAAAAATGCTATGCCCCATTCCATCTCATAGGGTTTTTCAGGATGTTTCCCGGTATGTTTACCGGCCATATTTCATGGTATGCCGTATGCCCCATCAAACAGTACATTCCCAATCATATCATATATATATATACATATGTACATACATTGTTGGCTACTTCATGTCCGTTGTATCTTATATACATATATGTTTACATACACTACACTCTATATATAAAATATACTATACGTGTATATACATCTATATGTATACCACTATATCCACATTAAATCATATACAGATTAAACCCATGAAATCTCCACAAACCCAATAGGTCTCCCGACTTCCTGCAGGTCTTAAGGCCTCGCAGCTCACCACCCGAGCCCCCCCCTTGTACTAGTTAGTTGATAGGTTATGATAATACAAAATAACCTAGGTAGTACAACTCCCCATCATGACCAATCAACCAATGTATTTTTGATAGCTCATATGGAGATTAACTCTGTTTTTGATGTTTGTCTTAATGATAATGGTCAAATCTCTAGTTTTTCATGGTTAGATCCCAATGTTTGCTTATTATATCCCACGAACAAATCTCATTGTTGATATAGTTCCCAGTTGGTATATACCCAATGATTTCCAATATTATCACCTCTGTCTCCTCTATATGAGTTTCTCTGAAGATGATTGGAAAACCCTAAATTGAATTGTTGAGACTGAGCAAATCTGGCTTTCGTTCCAAAATCTCCGTTATTTGCTATCCTCCATTTTCAGACTTACCATGTCTGGTGTGTATGAAATATGTAGACGTGCTACAATATGCATATGCAAAAAGGGATCACAAAAGTCGTGGCTCGGTAGTGCCTTTTTGGTCTCTGGAGACTCGCGGTTCCAACGGTTAACCAGGCCCCGTCATTTGCGGACTGAAACTATTTCATAGCCATTACCATCTGGTTATTTAACAGTTTGCCATGGAAAATCACCATTTTCAATGGGTAAATCCACTATAAATGGGCCATCTATACCATGGCTATGTTAAATAATCAGAGGGTATTTATTTCATCATTATCAATTCATCAAGACTTTTCTATTTTTCAAATGGCTCAATCCCCATCAGTTGCCTATGAAATCCCCGTCGAACATCGCCAGATGGTGAGGTCAACATGGCCAAGAGACGTGCGCCGGAAGGAAGTGACAGCCCACTTCGCCAGCCACGGCACCCGCCTGCGGTATTTTAAATGGGCACCGTGGCATAGATTTCACGATATAAGTATATCATATAGACTATAATTGATGAGATATCCAAAGTTTGCTATATAGTATGATGATGATATCAATTGTGATTGATATAAGTATGTCTTACTGAAACTTATCATCACTGTTGAAGATATCATTTGGCAATATACCATGTAACCCAAATTCTTCAGTGGGTGCCTAAAATCTGATCCGGGCGTCTCTTTGTGGAATTCTGAGTGGGTTGGACGTTCAAACGTTGTTTGTCAAACCTTCATTTCCTATCAAACATAGACAGAAAAGAACGTACATCATGTTGGGATGTTCCCTTTCACCATTCTTTGACATACGAAGTCAGCTGACGAAGGTATTAAAAGCAACAGATCCACAGTGCCATGGCGGTTAAATCCTGATGGAATTCTCTCGGGGGGAACCCACTGCTGGATCGCCACCGATCCCAAATTTCAAGCGCCTTGTACCACACCAGGACAATCTGCGGCGCAAAAATCTACGGAAAAATCATGACACCAGTTCCAAGGCTGTGCAGGAACACAGTTATATAGTTGGGATCATGTTCCTATTCCCAAGGCGTGAAAAACTCTTAGTAGCAACATGGCTAAGACCGCAGACAAGAGCTCTGCGCAACAACCTGGACCTGGTTGGTTTTGCGCAGTTCTTTTCTTACCTGGGACCTAACAGGTCATCGCTTCTGTTTGGACCATGGCAGGATTAAAGCCCAAGAATTTGATCGCGGAGAGCCTCAGCCTGAAAAAACGAAGCTGCAAAAACTAACGAAATCTTGAAAATTAGGCACTCTCTGGCTGATCTGGAAGTCAAAGTAAGCCAGCTCTTGTTTACTGTAATGGTCCAATAAATGCTTGTGTGCGGGAACTGGTTTAGGCAAAAATCTATACCCTCTGGTAAACTAACATAGCTATTGAAAATGGCCATTTATAGTGAAATTACCCATTGAAAATTGTGATTTTCCATTGTTATGTTAGTTTACCAGAGGGTATAGAAAACCATGATTTTGAGCCCAAATATACGGGTTTCCTGGAAATTCTCCAGTGCGTCTCTGGGCCATCCTGCCATACCCAGCACCAGCTGAAGCAAAGAGATCCAGACCTGGAAACTTATGCAACTCACTTGGGACAAGTTGGGATGATCCCCTTCTTGGAAATGAACATTTGTGGGAAAAAATCAACCTAGGAATCAATTGGCAGTGTGTCAAAACCTTGTACCCCTGGTGAACATCAAAATAGCTGGTTAATGGATGTTCATCCCCCTAAAAATGGTATTAATAGGTATTGATCCATACCCAATTGTTTATTCTACTGTGTATTGTTTTTTCACCACTCTCAACCATCAACACCTTCGGGCTTTTTTGAACACATCGATTGGGGGGGGGTACCTTTGTGCCCAAATTTGGCCTCCCATTTCAGGTCGATGTTCAGGGATGTCCATAAATCCCAACTATTTTGATGTTCACCAGGGGTAATCACTGGATTTTGACCCATCCCAAATTTCCCCCTTAAGATCGCCAGCTTAGTGGTGTCATGGGACGACCCCGACAGGTGTGTGTCCCAACGTTCGCAGGTTGACGAACATGGCTGGCGATTCGCATGAAAACCTCGAGCTGAAAACGTGTGGATGGCTGGGAACCATCTGGCTGGCAGGGAAAACGAGCAAAATGCTGTGACACATGAAGTACCTATCAAGAATTGCCTCAGATTGCCCTGGGTTGAATCAAAGACCATGTTTCGCTGATCAAATTCCACTTGTCTTCTGATATTCTGACTCATTTCCATCTTCGTTAATCTCCATTTTGTCGCTTACATGTTCCCCTTTTTATCGCTTCGATCTCCATTTGATCGCTTAAATGATGTAGGGATCCAAGAAAACACATGCCACTGTAGTCCTGAATTCTGGCTGATTCACCAACCTGAGAAAACACATGCTGAGTTGGAGCACCGCAATGATTGCAACTCGAAGCCTCAGCTGTGGCGTCTCTTTCTGAAATTAGGATGTAAATTTAAATGTAATAGGCTAATAGGGTCAAAACATGTCAAACCCAAATCAAAGGCAATCTAGAAACATAGTGGTAAATGGTGTTCAGATTGATTTCCCTTGAACCACTTCTTGGAGACGTGCCCTAGGACCTGAGATGTTCCTCTTATGGTCAATTTCCCAGCCATGGTCACGGTTTTTTTTGAAGAGCCAGTGAAAAATCGAAATTGTCTGGATTGAATTCTTTAGATGGCAATTCTCCATTTTGTCAATTGCCTCTTATGGTCAATTTCCCAGCCATGGTCACGGTTTTTTTTGAAGAGCCAGTGAAAAATCAAAATTGTCTGGATTGAATTCTTTATTCTCCAGAATTGCCTCATGTTTGTTGGTCTGAAATGTCAAATTCTCCATTTCTGTCTGAAAAAAAAAAACTTAAGTTTCGGTGAAATCCCCAGGGTTCTCTTTCGCAGAAGGCCGCTAGGTTTCAGGACTGTGCAAGGAGATAGAATTGGCTCGCACCGAAACCTGACGAACTGGTCGATGCGTTTATTGGACCAGAGAAGCAACAAACAGCAGATGAAATCTCCAGGTTTTTTTTGGGTTTGAAAGGATGATTTGATCGACCAAAAATGACGGGATGTGCACTTTGCCCAGGGAGGGCTTCAATTTTATGAGATGCGAAGATGGAAAAACCTTTGGTGAGGCAATCTCAGGATCATTGATGCTGTAAGTTACTGGGATAAATCTCCAACGGTTTGTGCATGACGATGTCAAGAGTTCGGTCACCTTCCACAGAACTGGGAGTTGGTGGGTCCCAAATCGAACAGTCGGTTCGTTGAGGCATACCTGAGATGATGCCTTTACCCATCAACTACGGAGAACCTGCAAAAATGGTGGGTTCATTAGCAATAATGGTCAGCTGACCATGGAAAGAAATGGGATTCAAGTAGCAATGATGTGAAGGACAGTGGAGGATAGCCTACCTTCTACATGTGCGACAAGTCCTTGAGTACCCCAGAAATCCAGAAAGGATTAGGACTGGAAATAATTCATCTGTGCGCAGGTGTGTCAAAAGAATTGACCCATACCTATGCGAGGACGAAACTCTCCTTGGAAAATGCTATTGATATCTATTGATAGAGGATTTTTCATTGCATTGCCATATGGAGTCCTAAAATCGGGGTACCCCCAAATCATCCAAACCATTTAAGTATCAAAACCCATGGTGACTTGGGGATCCCCCACTTTCAGAAACCTCCATGTGTGATTACCAGAAGGTAACCATTCTTCCAGAATTCCCTTGGCATTTTCATGGTGGATTCCATGGATTTCTTTCGCCGCCTTTGATCGCCGGGTAGGTCATGAAGCCGGCCCAGCTGTAGGCTAATGAGGCGGGCATGAAGGCCAGGTACCTCAGTTTCTCCTTTCATTTGGGATGTTGGAGGGACTTGGAGTATGCTCTAATGGTGTGTTCAAATCATCTTAGGAATGGGAGTCATTCATGGGATCACCAACGATATGATACATGTGGGTTAGTTCATCCTGACATCCTCACATCAAAATTACGTTAATCCCCAGAAGTGGTATACTGACCGCCATATGGCGAAAGCCTCTGGTCTTTTGGTAACTGAATGAAACTTAAGACCTGAAATAGGAATCCACCTCTGGTGGAATGTGTTTGATCCAAGCCCGAAACCTTTTGTTGTGTGGGGATTGCTGAAGCATTGCGAAAATTCCCGGGGTGTCTTTCCTTTGTGTGACGGTTGGCTAGTCATGGCTAGTCGACAGAAAGCTGGACACATTTGTTTCCAATTCTCAAAGGATTTGCTGGCTGGATAAGGCGACCAATCAAAGCAAAGAAAAGTGTTCAATCAAATGCCATGAAACCTTTGGAAACTCGAATCTGGAATATACGAACGATGCATGCAAGAACAAAACAGTAGACCATTGAAATCCACATCACTTGTTTACAAGCATCCTCATTGAGGGCAAAAAGAGACGACTCGAGAATCATTTCCCTTCTACATGGCAGTTTCATAGATCCCCCTCAAAAAAAGAAAAAACAAAAGGTTTCACAAAAAAAAATGTTGAATTGCTATTCCAATCACTGTTGTTGTTGATATGATTACTCTTATCATCCCTATTGTTGTTACTAACATTACTATTATTATTGTTACTTTTGTCCAAGGGAATTCCAGCCGGGAAAGGTTGCTACCCAGGCCTCAAGGGTTGGAGGCACCTGCGCATGCCCTGGAGACCTGGCGTCTCAAGACGGTACGGTTCGTCTCAGACGGTTGCCCAAAACCAAAGAATCACCATCATAGAAATATCTAATAAGGGTGAATACTAATGGTAACAATCACACTAACAATCATTATCAATGGTTTATAACAATCACACTAGCAATAACAGCAAGAATTGAATACGAAGAAACATAGTAATAGTAGCATAATAGTAGCAATTACCATGATAATTAACAACAACACAATGGAATAGTAATGATCATGGTCCATTGGTCCTTTGGTCCATGGTGATGATAGTAATGAGAACGCAACTCAAACGGTTAGGAGGGTCACCTTCCAGAGCCATGGCCAAGGACAAGCCACCGAAGAAGTAAGTCAAGGTTTCGGCCTGGGGGATCTCGACTCATGGAAAAAATGTTGGAAAACAGATGGAAAATAAAAAAAAATAGCTGAAGTTGATGCCAAGTACTATTGGATAATATGGTGATATGGTGATATGGTCACAGCAAGAAGCCCATCCCCCAAGGGCCGGGCCAAAACCATTAAGGAGCCTGGAAAGCCTTGGAGGGGCACAAATTTCCAGGCTGACATGGTCACAACTGCTTGTAATTTGTCCAAGATTGGGAGGTGCATTTTGTTTAACATGATTCATCATACATATATATATATATCTGTGTGTGTATATTATATTATAAAGATTATACTGTGTATAAAATATGTTTTTTAATATGTATAATATGTTGCATATATTACGTATTATGTATTAAAATAATATAATATCATATGTATATATATATATATATATTTACATACATATATATCGTATCTTTTATAATTTGAAATCATATTATACTATAGTAAATTAAATTGTTAGTTGAGAATACGGTATTATCTTAAATCACGCAGGGTCCATTCCACGTGGTCTTTGCCGAGGCCTACCATCGCAAAGCACGGTGGCACGAAGACAGCAGTTCAATACCCAACATTCCATTCTTCAAGGAGTCTCGCAGATTTGCTTTGCTTCGAAGCTTTCAACTTCCATTTTGGGAGGGGGTCTCGCAGAATTGCTTCACTTGTAGACAGAATAGGGAGGTAGAGCGATATTAGATAGATTAGATTAGTTAAAGATTCGTTACAAATACACAAACACTTTTTTATAACTAATTCAACTTACAGTAACTTTTTATAATAACCACCAACCCAAACCACCATGTAAGTATAATCTCACCAAATGGATGTTCATCCATCCAAGAATGGTCAAAAATATTGACACATCCCTCAAATCTTCAACCCTTTCGGGCCGGATGTTCTGAGCCGCCGGACTCTTGGATGCCTGTTCCTGCAGGGTTGCCACCCTGTTTTCGTTAAAGTCTAGGCCAGGACCAATCCCATGCATTGCTCCAAAATGTCACTGATGGGATCTGATGGGCCACTACCAGAGATACATCAGGTGAAGGGAGCAGCTTGTTGGGATTGCAACCGGTGCGAAAAGCTTCGATGACTACCAACCCTGCAAAAGACCTAATTTTCTATCTGGGTACAGTGTCGTTTCGGTTGTCGGCAACTTGGACCAGATCTCCAGTTGTGGTATCAAAGTTCAAGTTCCCCCAAAATGATAGCCACTTGCGAACCAGTTAATTTTCAGCTGGGTGTCAAACTACCCTTTGCCAAAAGGCCTGTTTTTCGCAGGATTTTTGGTGCCTGCAACAGAGGAGCCATGGCATCCACCAAGACACAGGTGGCCTGGCTGTGGCAGCCAAAAATGAGGGCTCTTGGCCAACAAATTCCCAGGATACCGTCAACTAAGTTGGTTCGCCAATCATTTGGATATCATCTACGGATTGTGGCTATAGCCAATTCTGGATGTGCACCAACTAAGAATTGGATCCAATCCAAATAAAAGGATCTGAAGACCGCGCATTGGCTTGCCGTTTGGACATACGGCATGTTCCCAGGCCAAAGAGAATTTTTGTCATGGACTCTGCGACTTCTATGAAAAGCCTTCGGTGCACTGAGGATATCTTCAACCTTAAGCACCAAAACACATCAGTGCGATAGACTTTTGTCTGGCTGCCGGCCATCGAAAAACTTCACTGGTCTCGCTACAGGTCGGGGGTGCAATCAGGACGACCTTGGAAGATGAACCTGGCCATGGACCTCAGATCCAGCCAATCCAGCGGACAATCACCCCCATTCGCCATGCGGAAAAAAAAGATGGTGGAAGCTATTCATCAACCCGGAGTTCTCCAATAAACCAGCATCTGTATGGGCTTGATGTGAGTCAGCTAGAAAGCTATAGTAACTATAGTACAAGTGAACTTATACTACGAGATGAACAGTCAAAATCCTGTCCCCATGTTCTGCCTCACCAAATAACTCCCTCCCCGTCCTTGACCATTGGCGGGTGAGCTGCATCTCATGCCGGCCTCCTGTCATTTTGTTCAAACCCATGGACCCTGAAAGATATGTCACGATTCCACCAGGAAAATGTCTTCCACTCCGAAACGGCCCGAGTGCACGCCCGAGTGCCGGCCAAAGACGAAATGTTCTGATCAACCAGTGGCAGTTTAAAATCAACAATTTTATAGCCATTTTATAGGCATATTTTCCATATAATCTATTTCAATCCGGGCATCTCATGGGGATATCATGGCTTGGAGGATTGCCCAAGCACGTTGGCTTCTCCACAAGCGTTGTTGTTGGTTCGCGAACCGTTGCTGAGAATACATCTCCAAGCATTGTCGTTGCCTGTGTCTTGAATTCGTGCTCTTGGTGCAGTAATGAAACATAGCAATCGAAACTTTGAATCAAATTGTATATTATATATATATATCCACTAGTACTATATATATATATCCGATTGAAATTTTGATGTTCCTATATAAAATAAATAGATATAGAATAATAGTATATAGAATAATAGGTTTCCAGCTGGCCATGTTTGATCACCACAGGGATCCCTCCATGTTTGGTGCTCAAATCCTGTCTCAAATCCCCATTTCTGAAAATTTATCCATGCTTTTTCGCGGGTACCCCCCAAACCTTGATCATTGGACTGGATAAAAGGGACATTTTAGATTTTAGAGCAAACTATGGGTTTTCTAAGTAAATATGGGTGGAGCTCTGTATCTTTTGCCCTTCATCCACTGCTGGGACCTCACTTTTTGGGCATTTCACCAGGGCGGCGGCTCCTGTTCCTCGGCCATGAGGGGACCTGCAGCCTTGTGCCGACACTATCGCCGAGTGGCGACACTAATCATTGACCCCCCAGACGGCTGCTGCATTCTATCAGATTATTGTGATTTATATGGGTATGGATCAATACCTATAGATACATTTTTAGTGGGATGAACATCCATTTACCAGCTATTTTGGGGTTCACTAGGTACCAGGGTTTTGACCCATCCCCATTTATATTGATTTACTATGTATGTAATGCAACATATTTCCCTGTACTGTACTGTCATGTAATGTACCGTAAGGTGAATATCGTGAATGTATATAAATCCAAAAATGCCCAAATTTTAGGGGGGCACTTCAGCGATTCGCCTGCACTACCGGGGAGTGCATGACAGGCGCAAACCATTGTGATCCATGCCGGTCGTTGGGCGCAGCGTCTGGAAAATGAGAGCTGGGCTGGGCTAAGACTTCAGTGAACTTCAGTTAAATGCTACGGGGAAAACATTCCACTGGCGATTTTTTGGTCGTTTGATGTCGTTTGGCTGAATCAAAAGCATTGAACTGATCAATCTATCCCCGAAGACCTGCAAAATAGATAGAAAGAATATATTCCAAGAGGAAACTATCTGCCAAACAGGCCGTTAAGGGTTCTATGTTTATTTTCAGAGTCGATGTTGAATTTTTTGGATGTCGAAGGGTTCCAGAATTTATGATTCGAGGCCCAGAGAAAAGACTCAAAGGCCTGCAAAACTCATGGGGTGAAAGACGTGAAAGGGCTGGGTGAGTTTCTGAAGAACCACGTGGTCAGCTGGTCATGAAACGGAAAGTGTGAATTTAAAGTATTCACCTGAAGATGAAGTGTTGAAGCGCACACTCACTGCTCGGTTTGTGGGTTCCATGTTCGTGGCTAAGGGTAACCACAAGTCTATGGACTGATTTTGTCGGTGAGCAAGCTTGAGCCGTGATGTAGCGTGGCGGCAGATGAAACTCTCCAATTTTGGATTTCTGGATCCCCAGACTTGTTTGACATCCAGGTTGTCAGACAACCCGTGACATCACCAGCACATGAAAAACCCGACTCGCCGTTCTTCCCAAGCCCTTGGAATTCTTTGGATCCTCCCCGACACATTGAAACTTTCATCCATAGCGCACCCAAAAAAAGGTGCGTCAATCCATTGTGGCCCAAAAACGGACCTCTGGTGGTCTCCACCTATCCCAAAATCTCCTGGGATGGAAAAGCATATCATCTGCATGTTCATGGGGTTTCATGATGAATTTAAGGCCAATCATTCAGCCAAGTTCAAAAATCATTCACAAACCTGAATCAAGACCATGGCATGGCATCATGGGATGTTTTGCTTATATAACTTATATACAAAACCTATTCCCATCGGTTTTTCAGCACCACCCATAGCACCTCCACGTTCCACACTTTTTTCGCCGCAAGATCGGCCTCTCGGGGTCCCTTTTTTCGGTCGCTTAACGAGCCGACCTGGCCGCTGGACCCAGCAAAGTTCGCTGGCGAACAACCCCAGCCAGCTACGGTTGATGAACGGATGGCAAAGAATTCACTACCCTGAAAAGTGAAGGGCTATTTTGTATACTTACCGAAAAATTTAGCCCATACATTCAACATCATTCCAGTGACGAATCTGATTGGTTGTGCAGGTGAGCGATCCTGGTGATTATCATTGCCATTTTCCCCACTATTCACAGAACCAAGCTGTGTCAAATGTCACCAATTTTGTTCAAGTGGGCACCTCATTCCCAAAATCATGACACATGATAGATATAGATCACATATCACAGCACTTTTTAAGCCAGGCTATGTTCATGTTAATCTGAGTTGATATGGGCATCGCAAGCAGCATCGCTCCACTGAGAATCCAACTGAGACCCGCAGGATGGAGGGCCTAGCGTTTCTACAAAGGAACAGAGTCACTGGATTCGGTGCATCGCAGGGAGGCAGGTCCCTACCTGATCCAAGTTTTGTGAAAAATATCAGCTGCCCAAGGAACGTCACCATGAGAGTCCCAAGCGCACAAAATTGGGCAGCTTGGGTCTCAAAGTTGGATCCATAGAATCTCCAGTGTCAACTGAGGGCTCCAATCGTCATCAGAACTTGCTTGACTTACTGGTGCTAAACGTAGGGAATTTTCGGGAATGATCCATAATCACTAGTAATAATAATCCCAGCAACCACCAGCAACCCCCAGCAACCCATCCATTCCCTACTAAGCACCAGTAAGTCAAGCAAGATCAAGCAAGTGGTCGGAAAGATACCCTCAGCATGCGGCTCCAAATTTGCTTGTGGCAAAAATTCTCAATTCAAAACCAGTCCTTCCAAGTGCAAAAAAACCTGGTCCGACCATCAAAACTTTTCTAGGCAACCCAAGCAGAGCAATCGAATCTGTGCCAAGAAAGCTAACTGAAACTAAATATGGAAGACTTGGACTTATGACTATATAATAAGTAACTAACCGTCCCATACCATGGCTTCAACCCCATGACAATGGACCCCCAGACCTCTTCGAAAGGCCGCAGCTTCTCGGAGCACCTGCGGGTCTGTAGCAGCAAACAACACTTGATCACCCCATATGGCTATCAAATCCGCACACCATGTGCCACGGTCCAAAAAGCCTTTGCTTTAGTATGCCGACCGCAACCTCACAAGAGTATTCGTTGCAGTATCGCAGCCTCAATCTTCTTAAACTAAACACCTACGTGACAATGTAATTCCCATTGTTCAACCCATCGTTTCTGGTTCATACCCCTTTTTTTTTGCATGGCTCTGTGATTTGTCGGATGATTGCCCCGCAAATCCAACTGTTGTATCCCATTACATCCCCCAGTTATCCTTAATGTATTATCGCTGTGTGTATATATATATACATATATGTATTTATTTATTTATTTATTTATACATATTATATTATGTCTATATATATATATATATTATATATAATTTATATACATATTCTATTATGTATATATGTATGTATGTGTATATAATTTCTATTCCTGAATGATGTAAACCCAAAAAGATGGGGATGATTCACCAATTTTTCCGGTGCACCGGCAACTTCTCAGGCACACCAACCCTGGTGTGGGCCTCGGCGATCTGATTCCCATCACCAGGAATTTTAAGTATGGAATGATATGACTTTACATAGATATGGAAAATGTTCACATGGTAATTTCGGGAAAATAGGAAAATTCGACATAGATCAATGGTAAAATTGGATTTCAAGAGCTGTCATTTGTGCACGAATTGGATGGTAGGATACGGAGATTCGAAAGGGAGGGCCTTATCCACATTTCAAAAGTCTCGGTCCTTATCCGTGAAAGTCACCCTTGGATCCGTGTTGAGGCGCACAAGATCCGAAAAAAGGCTGAGAAAATTCAAATCCACAGTCTACTTTCATGGCATGGTCTGAACACTTATTGCACAGATTTCAGTTTTTTGAGTACGCACTGTGTACCTTTTTACGACAGTGTCACCAAACTGATTCCGGAAACGTAAAATGATGGATCTTCATCTGCCAAATTGAGCAGCAATGGAAATGTCTACCTCCAAAAGCAACACGTGGATGTTGTAACACAAAACCAAAAAAGGGCTGTCACTGACAATGTCTAGGTTGATGGTGTCCAACTAGAGCTCGATGCTGTGGCAAGCCAAAGTAACGCCGCAAAACTGGCCCTGCACCAGCCTTGAACTTCTGACATCTTTATTGATGGGATATCAAATTCTTCGATGTCTGGCCCATTAATCTGAATGGGTATGTGTCAAAACTCTGATACATTGGTGAACTCAAAAAAGCTGGGACTTCTGGGTGTTCATTCCATTTCATTCCTCTAGATTTGGCCTTAAAAAAGTAGTGCATTATAGTTATAGCATGCTTTTGAGATTTTTCATCAGCCAAATGAATGCCAAATGAGTATTCGATTTTTGATCCATAGCTGCCATAGCTGCCAGGAGATCCCCTTAGATTCCAGCTGCTTTCAGCAGCTTGTCCCTGTAGCGATCATCCTGCAGGGATCGCGTGCGCTCGCTCGCGGTTTCCGCGTGCGTGCTAAACGTAGGGTTGCTGACGTAGGGTTGCTGGGGTTGCTGGGATTATGACATTACTAATTATTACTAGATATTACTAGTATTTACTAGTGAAATATGATGAAACTAGTGATGAAATGGAGCATTCCCATTTAAATTCCCTGAACCTTTAGACGTTTAGCACGAGTTTTTTATGACATCCAACTGCTGTGCAGGTCATGTCAGGTTTGACTCTGGTGAAAAACTGCACAAAGGTTGCTGCTTTGTCTCAAGTGTAAACCATAGAAGAAAATTTTCAAATGTGTTGCAGCAGATGCAGTTCAGTTTTTTGGGATTTTTGATGATTTTTGGGTTAATCCCTTGCCTCGAATATTAAACCTTCAGAAACCATGGATTTTTGTTAGGGATTTACACACAAAGGGTGTTATATTATAGTCCCCTCCTCGTCCTCAATCTTTCACGTCACGTAGTGCGGCAACAACAAATGGAGTAAAAATGTGGAAAAATGCCACTATGCCACTATGCATCACCAAAACAATGATCCTTTCTGTCAATGAATGCTCCTAAATCTCACTATATAAACAACTGTTCCTGCGAAAAAGAAAGTGAAGCGTTGTTTTGAACTTATGGATCTTATGGGAAAGTCAAACCACTTCAATGCTTCAAATGCTGTTCGTATGTCTTCATCATCGCTACCATTTCATGCCCACAACGGGGATATGGAAAACCCCCATAGGATGACAGGCTCGGAAGCTGACCTGTGAAGCTGACCTCAGTCGGCCATTTGTAAAAGCCCAGGAGCTGCCAGTTGCATCGAGACATTAGGTAATCACTATTTTTAATGGGTAAATCCACTATAAATGGTGATTTATGGATTTACCCTCTGGAAATTTAACATAGCTATTGAAAATGGCCATAGAAATAGTGGATTTACCCATGAATAGCATGGTGATTTTCCAGTTCGTTATGTAAACGTTTACCGGAGGGTAACCATCTATGGTTCAGTGATCACTCAAAACACCTCAAGAAGCTGTTTTGGGCACAACAACGTGTTGCTCGGATCCAAAGGAGGCACTTTCTCATATTGAGACACGACTTTGCCACCTCCAAATGAACCACGCATTTTGCTGGCAGGAAGCATCATCAAAAGCAAGCTGTATGTGAGCGATGATGCTACGAAAGGGCAAGGAAGCAGTTTCAGCTGCAACGCAAGCAACCCAGCATGGTGAAAAAGTCTAGCACATTGAACCACAAAGCTTTACTTTACACATGTTCATGTTCATATGATTTCATATGCAAGAATTGAGCATGATGTAGAACCAATGACAGTTTAGCTGGGCAGAAACTGCTGAGGCAAGTTGATGCAAGTAGAGCGATCATCATCAAAGGCGATGACCACCAGCCACAGCACACTTCAGTGACACTTGACCGCTTCGCGGCCTATGTCAAACATCCCGGCGCAATATTTACCGGCTCAAACATATCCCACAGTATTGGACATGAATGCAAACCATGAACTGTGCTAGGAGCTGCTGGCTCTGCTGTGCTTGGACTGGTGCACACTCCTGAGACATAGGCTTTGCTGGAGGACACACCATTGTATGAGATGTAAGTGCTTGAGCACCCCATCGACATAAAGGTCGTGGCTTCTCCGCATTTCTGCTCCTCACAGGCCAAGGCTTCGGTACAGCTGGTGCATTTGCAGCTGCTGTCGCATGGCGGTGGACTTGCTGCCTCTGTTGTTGTGACACAGCCATCGCTCACTGCGCACCTGCACGGGCAAAAATGCTTCTTTGACCCCTGAACCTTTCGGTTCGTTTAGTGCTTCTTCTGGTTTCTTTCGGGAATCCTTAAAATTTATGTAGATTTCTTTTGTGTTTATTTGGGATTTGTTTAGTGTTTCGTTCGTGTTTATTTAGGGATTGTTTAGGGGTTCTTTCGGGTTTCTTTAGGTGTTTCTTGAGGTGTTTCTTTAAGGTTCCAGTTTCATTTCGGGTTTCTTTTGGGTGTCATGTTGGGTCTCATTTAGGGTGTCTTTTGGGTTTCATTTAGGGTTTCTTGGGGGTTTCGTTAGGTGTTTCTTTCAGGTTTCATTTCGGGTTTCTGTCGGGTTTCTTTTCTTTCCATCTGGATCTACGAGCTATTTAGGCTCTCTTGAACCTTGATTCAGGGTTTCCTTCTTCCATTAAAAAAGCAAATCCAGAAGCTGTGACACGTGCTGACTGACCTCTTGCACTAGTGCGGGTGGTTCTGCCGAACATCGGCAAGCCATAGATCACGGGTCAAAAAAAAAACGGGAAACGGGGGTTCACAACACACTTCCAGAGGTAAGAAAAAAAAATATGTTGGGAACAACTCAAAGAACAGGAGGGTCAAAAAAAGCAGGGGTAAGGAGCAGTGGTTTCAAATACACCCATGGTCAAAACAACGACCCCGCACCTGCACCGGGGAACTCAGCTTGATTGCGGACGCATCCGAGAAGTAGGTATCGGAGTCACGGGTCTCTTGGGTGTACACGTTAGGGAATCATCATCCGAGGAGACCGTGAGTTTCACGGAATTCACCCAGTGGTTTGATGCCCAGAACCTGGCGGAAGAGAGAGAGAGAGAGAAACGCCACGCAGCGCCTCATTGTGTTGGGGATCGCCGGGATCGCTGATTTTTAAAGAGCAAAACGGGCGACGTTTGGTGCCAAGTTCGTGCGCCAAGTTTCATCTGATTCGACATTCAATTTTTAGATACAAATGGCTGAGAGACATTCAATACAGAGGCAGAAACAGCAGCCGATAAGTCTGTTTCATGTTGCCGATACAATGGAAGCTCTTGTTGGATAACAACCCACGATTGGATGCAGGATCAAGCTCCAGAACACTGCGAACTTAAATGTCTGTGAACGGTGCATCCACCCCGCCAGATCTGGGTGTCCAAACAGCAGCATCAAAGAGGTCGATGAAGACAAAGACCAACAGGAGCAAAGGAGAAAGTCAAAAAAAATGTTAATCTACAGATGATGTTTTCGTATGATGTCTGAAAATCCTGGGAAAACCCTAAAAAATCCGATGGTTCGTCAAATTTTTCCATCAAACAGCCCGGGTCCGTCGGAGGCGTCACTACACTGCCCAGGGGAGCACAACCGCCGAGCTCGGAGTTGCCCTTGGGAAGGCACATGGAAGCATCATCCCTAGGATCTGATGCCCATAACTGGGGGGAAAAAGGAAAAAAAAACCTTTTCAGACCTACATGGTAGCTGGCGACTTCTTTCAAAACTCAACAAAGATGAGAAGAATGGATTTCATCAACAAACCAACCTCGGCTGAGCTGGTGTGAAATCTTTAGAAATACGTTTTTTATCCAATAGAAATGCTGACATAGCGCAAGATCTTGATGAGTGAGTGGTGCCATGAGTGACAAATGGGATCCAAGGAATCTGGAACCCAAGATCTCGAGGCTTCTTCACGAAAAGGATTTCTTCAATGAAGCTTCAAGTACCAATTCCTAGCAGTTGTGGGCAGCTACAACTACACCATATTCAAAGTGCATGGCTCTGACCTACTTTTTCAGAGGTGGTTGCGCCATCTATTTAACAGTGAAAAAATTCAATCCCAAATTTACCCGAAACAGCAAATGTGCCAGAAGATGGCGCAAC
>Ga0126342_10002051_pt1 | contig 30478 bp, 26 predicted proteins | sample Cyp1metagenome_FD_92528 | JGI IMG/M metagenome (GOLD analysis project Ga0126342, IMG submission 92528) | Coral microbial communities from Lord Howe Island, Old Settlement Bay, Australia - Cyphastrea 1 metagenome | ecosystem: Host-associated > Invertebrates > Cnidaria > Coral ...
AATACGGATCTCTAGGTCTTGTCATATCATGTGTTTCCTCACGACATCGTCCGATCCCCATGACAACGGTATATGTCTCCTGTTGGATCTGTTGTCCTTTGTGCAACGTTGGAGCGTCTAAGTGTTGAACCGCGGAAACTCGGGAGACAAGCATCAAAAAAGTGAGAAACCTCTGCAATGGAGTAAACTATGAATAGCATCTCAGAGTTGGCCTTGCATCAGACCATCCAGTTCGTGAAAAAAAAAATCCGCAACCCAGGGTTTAACCACGGTCATGTTCTGAAGAATTTACTGGTGCGTCGCTGATAAGCCGATTCAACTACTAACGGCAAGGGAATTTGTTATAAGTTAGCTTACAAATCACACTAGTTCGATATATCTGCCATAAACCATATAGTTAACATAGAAAAAAACATATATGATTTCCCATCCTTCACAAGTATATGATATCCATTAGTATTCCCACATTGACCAATAATTTCTCCAATTGGTCCAATTGGTCACTTCTACATCAAACCATTCACTAGTTAGCTACAACTAGTCGTAGTAGATAATATCCACTATAATTATTATCTGCCATAAACATCCATAAACCATCGTGAAAACATAGTTGTAATACACCACCTTTCTCGATCCTCCAAATACGTATGTCATATCCATTATTGTCAATCGGAGGGTCGAGATCCATTATAATATCCATTCTTATTTTCTTTCATCATCAGTATCAAGTATATCATATCATGTAATATCGATTAATATTATCCATCAATATCCATTATTATCCATTATTAACCATTATTATATACTATATATTACCTATATATGCTCCATGGTGCTGGAATATTCACCACCATTTATCCCAGAAATGACCCAGTGTTGTAGGTAAATATACCAGCACCATGGAGCATATGGGTTATTATTATCATATATAATATAGGTATCCATAAATACTATCATGGGATAATATATCCATCATTAACCATCATAATACATTATCTGGTTGGTGGTATACCTACCCCTCTGAAACGTATGAGTTTGTCAGTTGGGCTTCTTATTCCCAATATATGGAAAGTCATAAAATTGATGTTCCAAACCACCAACCAGTTCTACTATTATTATCACATATGGTCCCATGATCAATCCCCCATAACTCTGGTTACCCTTCGCGCCCACCTCGTCTAACCACGCGGGATCGAGGGATCCCTCGCGCGATCCGTTGGATCCTGAGGCAAGAAAAGCATTGGAAAAAACCATAGGAACATGGCGGTTTGTGCAAGAAATAGGGACTTCGTGGAATAAAAATAGTTGATTTATGATAAAATATCTATGGTTCAAAAAGGGGATACGGATATATCGAACTACTTAATGGCTTTGAACACCCATAACTGGGGTGCGGCACCACCTTGTCGATATTTCAGCAGGTAGGAAGAGATCACGTGATCTCGCTGAGATCACGTGAATTGAACCGAGAAACATGGGCGACTCTAACTGGGAAAAATGAAGATAGAATGGCTAGCCGTTAGAGTTTAATAGTAATCTGGTTCGTGGTGCAATAACCACCTTCAAAAATATGAGTTTGTCAATGGGAAGGATGACATCCCATATATGAAATGGAAAATAACAAATGCTTGAAAGCACCAACCAGTAATGTAACATCCGCAGCGAATGTGAAGATTTGCCAGCAAGATGCCATACATATCTCACAAAAGAGCCGATCAGACCCATACATACCCAGACGGCAAACAGCAAGACCACACCCTCAAAAAACTATCATTATACATGCGTACAGACACAAATTTATGTATACATAGCATATACGTATCTATATACATACATAGACTCTCATATTTTTCATCAACTGAAAAAAATGTGTTTAGCCCATTGTTTGGTGTCCGTACTATTTTTCTTTAGCTACTGTCTCCCAGCTAAATTGATATATTCTTTACCAACGTGAAGGATATTCCCTACCGATATTCGCTGCGGCGGCCGAAGCTTTTGGCAGGTGCACTCACGAAACATTGGCGACGAATTGTCGCAGTTCGGTGGCCGCATCCGGCGCAGGGATGTGTCTTTTTGCAACACAACAACATGTTTATATAAGGACATAATAAGGGTTATATAATGTGATATAATGGTTGTATAATGGATATACCATCAAAATGTTATCAGTCATGATGAGTTCTGATGTATTTGACCTTTTGCCCCAAACTGTTTGAACATAAATAGTATATAGCTGGTTCGTATATCAATATTCCTTGTTGTAGCAAAAGATCAGTTGTGTAGCACTAAAACTCAACAATGATTCATCCAGTCGGTTTCAGACATACCATGACATACTGGTTGGTGGTTTCAATCCCTCTTTTCAAATATGAGTTCGTCAGATTGGATCATCATCCCAGCTATTGGGGAAATAAAATCCATGTTCCAAACCACCAGATACGCGCCTGTATAACTTGAGGGATCCCGGAGTTCCAACTTCCCTTCCAACAATCGCTGTTCGCGAACCCTGGTCACCGGTCACCCGTCCGACGAAGTCGTGGCGTGGGCGGTGAACACGTCACCGGAGACGTAAAAAACACACGCGATACGTACGCGGCACGACGCACTGACCGTGCCGCGGTGAAACGGAGTCTCTCTCCAGATCCGAGATTCGTGTCAATGCTAAAAATGACAAATGTATTGCTGGAAACAAAATAAACAGACTATACATCTATGGTGGTTCAGCCACCGACCTGAAAAATCTGGGAAAGTCATTGGGGAAACAATCATCATATTTCTAGGGTATGGCTGAAAATAAAAAAGACTTGAAGCCAAGATTTCAAATACGAAAAAATGATTGAAGCATCTTAAAATGGATAGGTGGATAGGTAGTCTACAGTATCTACTTGAAGGAGAATTGCCACAATTGAAAGTGGATTGATAAAACCATCTTGGTGGAATAATGCCATTTTTTTCGCGATGCGCATGCAACAACCAGCCAAGTTGGCCATCTGCGTTTTCACTGGGTTTTATGGTGGCTGATCTATTTGTGTTTCTTTCATCTATGAAACTCGGGACCATTTCCAAGGATCCAGAAAGTTCATTGAAGATCTTAGCGTCGCGCAGGGAGTACCATCAAGTCTGATTCCAGTGCAGCAAGGGGATGGATGTAGGATTTCTATGGATTTCTGGCTACGAGTATAAGGGAGCCCTACATGTTGCACAACAATGTTGCACAGCTTCACGTCACTGTTGGGCCGGGCGCTGAAAAAAAAACACTGCAAATGAATGCCTTGGAGTCTCTTGTTACAAGCTGGAGAAATTATTCACAATAGCAGCAAGCCATGAGTGTGTAAGTTATTTGACCCAAAGTGTATCCATGTCTTGTGCTTATTGCGCCGGTATGCACCAGTCAAGAATAAAATAACTAATCAGTCCCCCCAATCACTGTTCATGTATCAACTCGTCAATAAGTTGATTACATCTGATCATCAACCAACCATTCAGAATGTATATATAGACATGACATAACATATGTTCATGCTGAAAATCCCTTCAAACAATGACTCCTGACTAGCCAATCATGAACCATCATATATCAGCCATGTCCCAATGGATTTCGTTCTCAAAACATCACAAAAAAACAAAATGTTGTCGTCTAAGTGTTCTTGTTCAAAAATATGGTCAACAATCCCTATCCCTATGAATCACAAATCGTCTCCAAATACTCTGCTATTGAAAATTACTTTGCTCATGCTGACAAAATCAAAATGGTAGTAATAACATGTAATAACCTCCATGGCTTGGGATTTAACCCCTACAACTATCGTTAGAGAAACCACTTATTTAACCATTATTAAACCATAGATTTCACTCACCATAGATCAACTGGTTGGTGGTTTCCACTCCTCTGAAAAATATGAAAGTCAGTTGGGAAGGATTATCCCATATATTATGGAAAATAAAAGTCATGTTTGAAACCACCAACCAGAGTAATATTACTAATCATATAGTAGTATTATATAATATTCTAATATGAATCACAAAAATCCACCGTTAATTATGGTTGGTTTTCCTCACAAAAATCCACCGTCAGTTCCATCCTCGCTGGTACTCACAGATCTGCCAGTTCACCTTAGCAACCCATCTCTGTGCCGACCATCGCGCAATGCCTCGGCGGCCCGTTGCAGCGCCGGCTGGTGACAGTGATGGCTGGTGGTAGTTAGCCGCTGGAAATGGTGATTAAAATGGATTAAAATGGTGATTAATATGGATTCACCAACAACCATGGAGATTTATAAAATTTGATAAATATGAAAGAAATGATTAACAATGAAAAATACTCTTGATGGTTGTGACATCCTGCACCAGTTGACAAGTGGTAAACATCGCCCCAGTGATATTTGTTTTTTTGGTTTATAAACCACAGTAACTATAGTTATACATAAACCCAGACGTTTTTGGCTTTATTGGCACCAAATTATCTAACGTTTTGCGGCACCACCTATATGCCATTAAGGCTCCATTCTTGTTGTTTAATCCCTGCTGTGGATGGTTGCGAAATCAAGCACCACCAAAAGGATGATTTAAATCCATTGAAATCCTATAACGGGGAGCACCACCTTGCAGGAAAATCCTATATGGGTATATGATGGGGATACAATTGGGGAATGGAATCTATGGAGGTTTCTTAAAACGGGTGGGTATCCTAAATTATGAAAAATCAACTTAGCAAAATCGAACCTATGGTTTTGGAGATGTCTTGAGTCATGTGGGATCCACAGTCGTCACCATGGTTGGTTCAAGACATTGAGAAATGGTCATCCATGACTTGGATTTGGGGCTACCCCCAGGGATTGGAAAACTCCAAATACATGACATGTCAGCTGGCTGGTTTTATGTTCAATCATCCGCACTATCTCATTTTTGTTTGTTGGATTTGTTGGTGTAAGCCCTCATTTTTCCCGTTTGCTCCCAACACCCCAGATGCAAGAGGGGAAACTGGGTAAATAGAGAGGTAAAATGACCGATTTCTCCCCAAAACGTGGCTGTGATTCAGCAGGAACAATGTGGGCACAAAACTATACATGGGGACTGTTCCAAACCTAAAGGTCTTCATGCATTACTTTTCCCATCTTGCATTCGCCCTTGCGCCTTCTTGCGCGCCCCGTGTCTTTTAGCAAAAACATAACCGAATACTATTTTTAGTTTCTCTTGTATCTCATGATGCACGGGCTGCGCGCGTTACATTTACACCACCATATTGGGGTTTCATCTGTAAACAACTTCTCCTTGATCTATCATGAACCTTTCTCATTTCCTGCAGCAGAAACCAGATAGGTATTGACTTAATCAATATTATGTTGACGTTTCAACTCACAATTACGAAAGCATTCAATACCATGAGAATGTTAAAAAAAAAACATGCCGTACCAAGGTCCGATATGAGCGGTGGACCTAGTTTGTAGTAGTTAGTGGTTAGTAGTGGTTCGTAGTGGTTCGTAGTGGGTAGTAGTAGTTAGTAGTAGTTAGTAGTAGAAAGATTTAGTTAGTAGTAGTTAGTAAATGTTTGTAATATTTCGTAGTAGTTAGCAGTTAGCAGTTAGTAGTTGGCAGTTACATGTAGTTACTAGTTCGTAGTTGGTAGTCGGTAGTTGGTAGTTAGTAGTAGGCTGAACGCAGTCGTCGTCGTATAGTCGTAGTCGAGTAGTACTAGTACTAGTAGTAGCAGTACTAGTAGCAGCAGCAGCAGCAGCAGGAGTAGTAGTAGTAGTAGTAGTAGTCGTCGTCGTAGTGGTAGTCGTACTACTAGTAGTAGTAGTAGTAGTAGTAGTGGTAGTAGTAGTGGTAGTAGTAGTGGTAGTAGTAGTAGTAGTAGGAGTAATAATAGTAGTAGTAGGAGTAGTAATAGTAGTAGTAGTAGGAGTAGTAGTAGTAGTAGTAGTAGGAGTAGTAGTAGTAGTAGGAGTAGGAGTAGCAGTAGCAGTAGCAGTAGTAGTAGCAGTAGCAGCAGCAGCAGCAGTAGTAGCAGTAGCAGTAGCAGTAGCAGTAGCAGTAGCAGTAGCAGTAGCAGCAGCAGCAGCAGCAGTAGCAGCAGCAGCAGCAGTAGCAGTAGTAGTAGTAGTAGTAGTAGTATAGTAGTAGTGGTAGTGGTAGTGGCAGTGATTAGTAACACTAGCAACACTAGCAGGAGCAGCAGCGTAGCGTAGCAGTAATAGTACTAGCAGCAGCAGTAGCATATGACTACTAGCAGATTCAACCAGAATCAACGGTTTCCACCCTGCGTGTTACCCTATACACGATTCGGAAACACCGCCTAAAAAGAATGCACTGTATTCTCAAATCCCAAATTCTCGGTTTTTCAATGAGGAGGTGGGGGAGAACCGTTTATTAATACGGGGTAGGGATGGGTAGGGATTCATAGGAAGGGAAGGTACTTTTTTGTTAACCTTGCGTTCGCCCTTGCGCTCGCCCTTGCTCTCGCCCTTGCGCTTCCTTGCACCTTCCCTGAAAAAAACATGTTTTTTGATTCCACAGAATTACTAGAGTAACGCCTCCAGTAAATTCAGTAAATCTACCCTCTGGTAAACTAACAGTTCTCTATTTTACCCATTGATAGCATGGTGATTTTCCATCAGGATGCTGGACTTCCGGGAGATCCACAGTCGTCACCGTGGTGGTTGAAAAATCCTGCGAAAAATGGTCCAAGAACTTGGATGATTTGGGGTGCACCGGATTGGAAACCTCCAAAATCCCATATTTCATGTCATCATGTCATCATTTTCCCGATCCACATTGCCATTTTTCTCGGCCCTTACCCCATTTTCAAACCACGTCCGTATGGCTCAAAATTGTATCCCCCCCTGAAATCGATGGTTTAGCAGTTCGCAGGTTTCGCAGTGACTCCCCACAGTTGGCAACACTTCCCAGGCGCAGGCATCATCAGCGCACCGGACGCAGTGGTACTCGCCGTCGTTCCACAAGGTCTGGTTGAAGACCTGCGAAAGGATCGTGCGCCAGTTCTAGAACCAAAATATAACGGTGCCCCCGCGTTCGCCACAAATTGGCTGACAACTCCAGCCAAATAACTATGGTTTGTGGTTACCAATACTCCACTAATAATTATGGTTACCAATGGTGTGTTGTTTATTGAACGGGGGTTCTGAACCAACCTTTTACTGAGGGGGCACCTGGCTGTTGACCAACCTGCATTGGCGCACAGCCGGGGCTTCAAAAACCTTGATATAACTGGAGCACTAGGGAGAGGGATTGAAAAGCTGTTTTTTGGGAAAAAAATATGCGAAACAAATATTTAGGGTTTTACTGCAATTTTGCTGGGATTTTGCTGACATGTTATTCTGCTTGGAATTTGCTGACATGTTATTATTCCTCAGAGCATAAGCGACAAAAAAATGCCGATCAATTCAGCAACATGGGATGTCACACTATAAGTTTACATGAAACCAAATCATGGTCTTGACGGATTGGTGAATCTGCAAACATGGATCTGAGATGATGTGGGAGTTCAACAAGATTCATGGCAGTTGACTATCTCAATCTCCTCTTTGGGATTTGACCTAAAATATTTCCCGGAATGGGCAGCTGATTAAACAGAAATTCGTGGTCAAAAAAACTTGGCCATTTTTAATCTATGGGATCGAAAGATGGTGGCGATTTACCCAGCAGTTGCGATTTATGTGGGCAAAATTCGGCAAAATCGCACAGTGTTGAATAGTGTTACCTAGTAGTTACAAAAAAAGGTAATTTCGCAACCATCCACAGTAGGTAAATTGTACCAAACAACTCCTCGTGCGCGGAACAAAACATAGGAAGATGTTGTGTTTTGGGCATGATTCCCGGCCAGCATTGGGCTCAGTGAAGAAACACGGGAAGCATCCGGAGTTTTGCCGACAGTTAGACCTGTCAGTGATGATGGAAACTTCTTGTGTCTAAAAATACCATTGAACCCACTGATTTATCATCACTTCCGTACGAAACTGGGAATTAAGGGGGCCTCAATGCACCATTTCTACAAGATCATGCCAGTTATATGTTGATTTCTAACATTTTATAACCCCATGAACTATAAATCCTTAGTTCAACGAACGCCTGTCTCGCCCAGCACCAGGGTGTCGGGTTGTAGATTTCGCGCGGGGGCCAAGGAGACAAGAGCCTCGAGTCAGCAGCAAATTCTCCGCCATCTTCACCCACAAACATTGGACTTATGGCCATTTATGAGTTATAACTGGTTATTTCTATGGGATGATACATACCATTTTTATGGGATTAACTATCAGTACTTATAACTGGTAAATTGCCAAAACATTTACATTGGATATATGTTTTTAGCACCACCAAAAAAAGAGGAAGAATCAACAAAGGCAGAGGTTTATATAGATGGTTTGTTCAAAGCTATGATTCTCCCTACCAGGGTTTTCATCCATATTTCAGAACCCCGGACTGCACAAAGTGACCGGAGTGGCTGGATGAGATTGTTTACACTTGTATTCTACTAGTTGGTGCATAGTGCACGGTATCTTAATCCTGACTGTTTTGCCCCAATTCCCTGTCCATACAAAACACAGCAATTCAATGCAATTCCGCTACACAAGTACATCTCATAAATGCATAAAATTGTAGTATACACCCGGAAAATGTTCACAAGCCCGTTCCACTGCACTACTTGGAGGGTCATCCCCACTAACTGGTTCGCAACTGGAGAATCCACAAATCGGGGACAAAAACTAGGCTTGTCAACCAGTTGTGAGAATCCTCTAAGGAACCACCATCAAGATATGGAGCTTTCCCTTAAAATGCTGGTGCCCCCAGTTCTAATCCATTTTCATAAAGTGATCCATTCTCTAAACCACCCAGCTATTGGTGTACCCTCTGGTTATGTCAAAATAGCTATTGAAAATGGCCATTGAGTTCGTTGATTTACCTATCAAAAATGGTGGTTTTCCGTAGCTATGTAAACGTTTACCAGAGGGTACCTCCATGACTAGTCGGAAACCCCCCATGGCCCAGCTGTCCCCATGACTCACCAACTCTCCGATTTTTTCTCCGGGTGGCCCAAAGTGAATCCCTAAGATGATGAGAAAGGCCAGGAATGCCATCAGCTGTCCTTGCTTGGCACCGACCAAAAAAACAGCACCGACCAAGTTTGGATGACTTGTGTTCCGACCCGAAAAAGATGCGAATCCGAATCTTTTATGATGTCCCTGGATTTTCCACTGAATTATGAGGGGTATAGCAACGGTTTTTGGGGGAGTTACAGTAATATGTATGTTACTTACAATTATTAGGACTCCTGACTGGCTTGCAATCAAAGCAACTCATGACTGGCTGGCATGGCAGCTTAGAAGTTTCAAGTCTGGTTTTTCTCCCAACAAAATGGAATTATGATCCCAATTCTTGCAAATCATCTTAGGGTGTAGGTGACATTCTTCGTCCATTTTTCCTACAACGTGGGAGCTCGCAAGTTTTGTTGCTTTGCACCTCCTCCATTCGATCGTCGACAATCCTCGATTTCTGACCCAGTCTCCAATGCGCTCCCATCGTTTCATCACCAGATTTCGAGTCAAGCAGACACCTAGACGGAGCTGCACGTGATTTGTCATGCACAACTGGCGCCTACCAAAAAAATCCGGTGCCAGAATAACATAGTATAACTATGGTGTTAACATGTGTTAACCTTCCAGCCCAGCTCTCATGGGTGGAAGATTCACAAACCTTGGTGTCTACTCCCAAGTGCATCTATCCTCACCAATTTGGAGGTGCCGGAGACCCGACCAAAAATGCTAGCTGCTAGGTCCATGTGTGGTCAGTTTTTTCTGGACCAGCATCGACGGTTTTCGGTCGACAGAATCCATTTCTAGGTACCCGGCCTGGTAAACATACAAAAAACTATGGAAAGGTCCACCATTTTATAGCTGGGTAAATCAACGAACTCAATGGCCATGTTCAATAGCTATGTTAAATTACCAGAGGGTACAGCACCCCGGTTTGATTGTGCTCTTGAAGTCTTCCTACGTGCACAATCGGAGAAATTATAGGATTGATTGCTTTTCCAACTGCATAGATTGCCAAGCATGCAAGCCTGAAAAGTGGGTACCCCTAAATAATGCTTTATCATCATGTTCCATGTTCAATGTATAGTAATATGTTGTTATTTTGGGGTTATCCGCTTTTTTTGGACAAACCCAATTATCCATTATCCATTCATTGTACCCATAGGTTCGACGTGTATGTCCTCCATTTTTTTGAAGTATCCAGGATGGTATAGTTCGATGATGTTTTCTCCACAGTTTAACCAGCTTTCCAACCGACTTGTGTGCATCCTTTTGGGGTTTACTGTTTACTAAGATTTACTATGCCTCTTTTCTTGTCAAACAGTCAAACGGGTTCATAGCAAGAAAATCACCCATCCCTGTTGCACCTATCAGCAGTCCGGTGAGCGCCCCACCAATGCGGGCCATGTGACCTCGCACGATCTGTTTAATTGGCAGAAGTTACAAAGCGGTGCCAACGTTGGGGAAGTTGGTGCCCTAGATGATAACAACAAAAAAGACAAAAAATGCCATCCTCTGGTAAATTAACTTAGACCCGGAACATAGCCATTGTTTAGTTGAAACTAATCTTCCAACCTTTATCTGCCAGGGTCTATGTTAGTTTACCAGAGGGTAATTTATAGGAATTTATACATGATTGATGTTAGCCAAGCTGGTTGAAGTAGCTTCGTTAACTCGTATGTTTAAAAGGTTATTGTAGATATATCGAACTAGTTAATGGATGTTAATGGGGTGAAAAGATAAACCAACAAACATAGGTGGGATGGAGCTAGTTAGCTGGTTAATAACTGGATTGTTTACTGGATATAGAATGGCTTGTTGGTTACGGTTACCAATTGCCCGGCTATCCAGTTGAAGAAATCCTCGTCAGTTTGGTAAATCCAGATCCATCTCCATGAACAAATCACACCTGGTTGGTGGTATACAGTACCTACCCCTCTGAAAAATATGAGTTCGTCGATTGGGATCATTATTCCCAATATATGGGAAAAAAGTTCCAAACCACCAAGCAGATTTAGAAAAATATTTCGAAAATCGTCAAGTTGAAGAACTTCAGAACTAATCAACTGTGGGATTCTGCTAAGCTATGCGTCTAGTCGATTTGAATCCAATCAATCCAATTATAAACCATCCCCAAAATGAACTTGTTTTATAAGTGGTATAAAAATGTATAAAACATCCCCAAATGGTAGATGATTAATTATATTGGGTTATTGATGGTTATTGGGTTGCCCACATCACAAAACACTGGTCCAATTGGACAACTCAACAAGTGTGGCACATGCAAATGGCTGTTCAAAGGCTGCAAGCGGGGTTTCTTCTCATGTCTCCCAAACATTCTGGGCAAATTACAATAGTTCACCAATCTGACATAAGGCTATATTGGGATAATTCCCCTTACTAACCATCATTCCAGTTGGGTCACAGTGAGGCCACGATAATTTCCCAGATGACACCAGTGCCAATACAGCAAGCATGAAGTGTGATCAGCAAAAATATGACAGAGCAAAGAAAGCTACGACAATCTATCTCATTCTCTCAGAATTCTCCAGTAGACAGCTTTCAAAAGGGCCAAAGCCTTCCACAACCTTCCCGTGCCAGAACAAACAGCTGTTTTTCGTTTCATGCGCCACATCTCCAACAACGAACGCAATTTGACCTGACAGCTTACTACAAATAAGGTGGTAAACCCAAAAATAAACCATCCCAGTAATCAATCTTTTTGGGAGTCATTCTAAATCATCCCCAAATAGGAACCCAAATTCAAAAATCCCAATTGAGAACGGTTGATTATTGGATGTAGCTCACTACATGCAAAACCTATTCAGGGTGGCACAGCCGCCAACCGGAAGAAACAGAAAGACAAACATCAACGTGCCTCCATATGAACTACTTGAGGATCACCCCACGGATCGTAACTGTTGAATCTCCAGTTACCCAGTACCCTTATGTACCCTTCCCCCAAGGGTTGTGTTGCTAAAAACGCACTATTTTTCAGGATAAACCATGGCGAAAAAAAAACCTTACTCTTGTTGGTTAAATCCACTTTTTGGGCGTAAAATCACCATCCTCAGCAACTGAAACAGAAAAAGATGCACCCATCAGCCAGTGTTCAGCCAGGTTACTCACGGCACCAATACCAAACCTCAGCGCAGCTCCAATGCTGGGAGATCCTCTCAGTCGGAAAATCCTCCCTGGTTTCGGGCCATCGATAGCTGATTTTCCCATGAAAAAAGTCAGGATTACTGTGTGATTTTCCTGGTAGTTCACAGGTTAAACTTAAATGTGTCTGGAGTTACAAATTCTACAAAACTCAAGTCAGGATCAATGGTAAGTAGGCTGTCACCCACAAAATCTTCCAGTATCTAGCACCAAAAATGCGGGCTGAAATCACTCAGTTGCTTGCGCAGAATTTCTAGCTGAATCCACACCATCGACTTTTAAGATCACCTTGTTGGCCACTATTCACCACCATTGACCCAGCCTTTAACCATCAAAAAAACACATCATTTTTCACCATTTAAGGCCCCCAATATGTGGCCCCACCTCTCCCCATCGAGGCGCCCCAGAAAATCGGCCGTAAGGGTGAACTGCAGAATGTCGAAGATCACCAGCAGGAGCAACGTGAAGAATTTGGCCCAGCGATATCTGCTCTGCTTCCAATTCATGCCTGGGGGCTTAATAACACGATTTTTTTTGGGTATGGAAATGATATAGGATTTGCTTTTTGGGGAACTTTTTGGGGATGGAAAATTGGGAAGGTAATGGACTGGATGGAAATTTGCATGGAAAAACACTTCGGAAATGGATGGATTTTTCCAATGGGAGCCTTGGATTTTAGGGAATGGACTGGATGGAATTTCATGCTTCTGGGAAACCAAGCATCTACAAGCTGGTGCCAGTGATATGTGTGTAAACCTCATTAGCTATATAGATACCATAAACATCCATAAACCATAAAGCCCTGAAACTAGAGTCAAAAACTGACTTAGCTAACTGGGCACCACCAATCCAACATGAACATGATACGTTCCGATACGTTCCGATGAACGGCACCCTGGCCAGCTTTTTTCCAAGGTCATCTGAGAGGTCGAATCCGAAAATCTGGACCGTGGAAATGTGTGAAATCCCCACTTTTCCAGAAACAAACCCATTGACCCATGATATGTGCATATATCATAATATAATCTCAAAAGCACAGTGCATAAAACCAACCCATATATGTTTTATAAAACATCTTGACACTTAGAACATGTTGATAGTTAAAGATATGTGCAACGGTCAAAACATGGTGTATGGTTTATGGTCATCCATTTTACGCCATAGGAATCCACACATAATGGCTATACAATCCAACTTTGACCATGGTACGTATCATCATATCAGTAAGTTACCTTTAAACCGACAATCATAGATGTGGAAACCCAACGATGAATGTAGAACATGTTCCAAACGGGAAATTATGGGTTTTCCACATCTATCTGGCTGAATTACACCACTTGGGGATGATTCCCCATCCGAGGGGAAGTCATGATCAAATTCATCCAGATATTCAGCCGCTAAGCAAATTTATATACATGCCAGATGTTCTCTGGTATATAATTTAACAAAGCTATGGAAAATGGCCCAGTTGTAGTTGATTTACTTAACTGATGATTTTCGATAGCTAGCTGTTAGTTTACCAGTGTGTAAAGTCATATGATATATATATATATATACAATAATAAATAAATAAATATATATATACTGTATCCCGGTTGTTTAAGGTTATACCAACCCCAAGGGCCCCATTACTGTCACCCCGCGCCACGCCACCGAGCTCAGCGAAGTGGGCGAAGATCAGGGCGTAGTTCCCCGCAGAGCAGCCCGCCAGCTGGCTGTGGGGATTCCACGCCAGGTTAAAGATGCCACCTGCGATGAGCGGCTGAGGAATTTGTGTACATCCAATGGGGCCCTTTTTTCGATACTTAGAGGAATATGAGGAATAGCCCAATTAAACATATCCCAATTACTTAGGTATTTTGAGAAGTCAACAAAAGTGTTCACAATATTCGAAGTAAATATAATATATATATATACACGTATATATATAGAGAGAGAGAGAGCCATATTTTGCTGGTTAAAAAAAACACTTGTTTGATGCTTGGTGCAAAAAAAAGACCACCGATCGTGGCTTAGTTCACCCCGGTCGGACGAAGCCCCCATAAAAACAACCAGGGTGAACTAAGCCACTTAAGTGGGATGAGCCACCAACAATGGGGATTTGTATGGGATTTAGATTCAGATGGTGTTGTTTTGTTGAAAGCTTGTACAGATATTTTTCCAGTATCATAAGACTTTTTCTGGAAATCTAACAGTCTGCCAGGATACCAGCCATGGTGAAATCTAGGATGTCATCATGGTATTTTTGGGGCGGGATCCTGGGATTTTGAGGATTCGACTGGAGGATCGCACCGATTTTTTCGCAGCAGAACCGCAACTGATTAGTAACTGGGCGGCTAGTTCACCGATATACCTAAAAATACCTAACTGGTTGGTGGCTGAGCCACCTACCCCTCTGAAAAATGATGGACTTCGTCAGTTGGGATGATGATTATTCCCAATATATGGAAAATAAAAAATGTTTGAAACCACCAACCAGTAATATATATATATATGTATATACACCTAAAAAATCCTAAAAATACCTATATAAATATGTGAAAAAAAAAAAACATGAATTCTTCATCAGTTCCTAAGCGGCATGATCCTGCAGATTTTCTGGAAGAATCAGATGTTTCTGGGGATATCCATGGGTTTTGCCAGGAGCTATGGTGGGTTTTGCCAGGAGTTTTATGGGGACCTATTTATGGTGATGTTCATCGCAAGAAATATGACATGGGGATACATTTTTGGTGCATTTTTGGGTGAGTCTTGAAGATATCATGGGATGTATTTTAAAACTAGCCATGTTACGACATAACTTCGGCACGCGAACGAAAAAAAAAGGGCTAGACACTGACACGAGCAGCTTGGGTGAAGCAACCAACATGATCAAAGATGAATTAAGCCAAACACTGCTTGGTGGTTGACCTACCCCTCTGAAAAATATGACTTCGTCAGTTGGGATTATGATATTCCCAATATATGTAAAGTCATAAAATTCCATGGTTCCAGTCACCACCAACCAGGTGATATGATGAGGATAAGTGGTTGGTGCTTGGATAGTGCCCCTCTTTGAACTGACCATCGCGGTGTTTAGATCAGCCTTTCTTGGGATCCTTGGCACTTCATCTTGATTCTGGGCTAAGCATAATTACCTACATTCGAATGGGCTGAAACCTCATATTCGAGAAACTCTCGGAAAATAGGGTGTACCCCTCGATTTTTTCTAGGCACTGAAATAAGGAAACTTGTGATGAATCATGATTGGATGGGCCATTTTGGGGTGCCCCTATGGGTTTACCCATTTTCAGACAGACCCCTATCCATAGATGGCGAAAAATCTACACAGGGACCGTGGGGCAACAAAGTACTGGGACTCATCGTCCAGACTAAAACATCAATTTGTGTGTAGAATCTGCATTTAATCTGTGAACAAATAGCGTAGGAGGTTTTGCAACCAACACACTTCAGATGTGTGAAGTTTCTTTGTAGCAAAACAATTAACGAATGTAAAGATGTGAATCTCATGTTAATGATTGTGGAAATCTACAGTAACCCAATGATAGCATGACTCTCCTTGAAAGAAACTAGCCATGACTCTACCGCTCATGGGGATGAGTTCAATGAGTTGGGATTTTAACCGAAGGGATGTAAACCCCCCAATCTATGGCTTTATAGCTACAGTAGTTCATTGGAACTGCAGCCCCAACTATTGAAGGCTGTTGGTTAATAACAAATCATAGAAACATCGGTCGGTCAGCCGTGGTCAGCCTGTAAAGATGCCAGCATTGTACAAGAGAAAAGTCCGAAGGCTCCCTTGAAATTGCTCCAAAGGTAGCCCACACAACAGCAGGATGAAGCTATTCCTTGGCCAAGAGGTCACAGTTCGTTCGGAAACGACAAATTGGAGGAACCGCGACACAACGAAAAAGGAGAAAATCGAATGGCGACCTCTACGCATGGTTAAAATCATGGTTAAAATGGTGGTAAGCTTAAGCTTGGCCTATAGTTCATTATAGTTCTGAAGTTGGTAAGTTTGGAGTCTTTAGGGTGGTTACAAGGTGGTGCCACAAAACAGAATCGCTAGGTTGGTTGAACGAAGTAGCTTCGCTGTTTGGATTTAGAGATATCTAACGATAATGCAGTTATGTCCCTTTACCAGTTATAAGTCGGTTAAGTTATAACGCATTTATGGCATGATAACCTCATTTATCACCATTTATAGCTGATTTGAGGGCGTGAACTGTGGGCGTTAGAAACCAACAAGCTGCTTTGGAAGCTGATGATCAACTGTTGGATTTGTTTTCGGGGGAGGAGGGCCCTATGTTGAGACAAAGCAGACTAGGGATAAGTAGAGGGGTTGGTACAAAGTGGTACCCCTAGATAACTAGGTTGGTGCCAATAACTCCAATTTCACCATATTTCACCATGGTTTTCGGTGGATATATCGAACTACTTCATGTTTTCTTCTAGCCAACGTTCACATCACTTGGAAGGCACGGTCATCGACCCTTCCCAGCTTGGAGATATCCATTGGGATGGCTAGGACTAGGACACCAAAGCAACCAACATCACGGTCACGGTCACAGCCTCACAATGAACTGATATGAACTGTATATATCTTGAATTTCCATGTTCATACGGTGGAAGAAATCCTGCACCGCCTTGGACAGTTAAAACCCTATAAATAATGGGACAAACCATCTATCAACTGGTGCATGATTTCTTCCATCCACCGTAGTTGTCCTGTATCCCAACATCTTTGCTTCTCGAATCATGTGGATCAATTTCCCATCCATTTTCCTCCTAAAAACAAGTCGCTTGTGTTTCGCAGTTGGTTGGGGTTCACCCGATAAGATCCAATACCAATACCCAATGAAATTTTTACCTCACATGGGTTTGCCATGGTTTGCCACACAAGAAATCACCTATAGATTACTAGGGGAATCCCCCATGATTGTTGCTTATAAACCCATCTCTTGGTGAAATCACCATGGCTTCCCATGGGAAGAGCGTCGTTCCCACATGGGACACCCCGGTGTGGGTCAGCTGATAGGACCACCAGCGCCACGCTTGAAAGCGAAGGTCCTCACCGCGGTGTATGTCATACAAAAAGGATGCGATTTATCGATTTATCGATTTAGACTATGGGAATATATATATGATATGACCCCACTCGTATTTTTTATTGACTATAGACTAGGCTGCGAAATGTTGCTACTTGGTGTATAATTTACTACTATACTACGTAGATATTAGAATATACAGATGATTAAAGATACCAACGATATATATAAATAGAATATACTATAGACTATAGATGACTGTAGACTTGATAGATGTACTATAGACTATAAACCAGCTACTACAGAGTATAGATATAAGAGTATAGACTATAGACTTGATAGATATTAGATTAAAGATAGCAACTATATGTAAACAGACAATCATGAATCATGATACCATAGATGGTTAAGAAATCCTGCACCAAATGGTAACTTTGTGTAATTTTCCGATTGTAACCGGAGGTTTACCATCTACCAACTGAAGGATTTCCTCCAACCACAGTGTGATGCATTTCTGGTGATAGGAGATTTGATAGGTACATAACCATCAGAGATTTGTTAAAAATCCCACCCAAGGATTAGCGAAATCTTTAGGACTATTATGGGAAATGGGGGGACCATCGTGGTGATGGCAGTATCTTGGTTTATCGTGGTTTCTTCCACTAGGTTAACTAGGTTTAATGATATATTTTCTGGGAATATGCAGGGGACATAACTCATATGTCATGAAAATTGGTAGATATATGCAGAATTCATGGGACTTACTTTCAGGTTCATCCCACAAAGGTAGGTGGTAAAAATAGCCCTAGTCAGCAAGTCCCGTAAGTGGGTTTGTCGTATATTTATATATATGATATAAGTGGGTTATAAACCGACTCAACTAAGCAGTTAGTAAGTAGGATGATGCTCCAAGTACAATAATATCCTAGAACATTCTATAGTTATCTGGTTTGTGGTTTTTAATTTAACCATCTTGAAAAATATTAGTCAATGGGAAGGATTATCCCATATATTATGGAAAATAAAACATGTTTGAAACCACAAACCAGTTATAGTTATATTGCATTATCCGTATCCCATAAAAGTATAAACCCCAAACATTCTTGGGGTCACCCACCTGCAGTACCTGCAGGATACGGTTGAATCCCCGAACGCTTGGTTTGGTCAGTTTGGTCCTTGCAATCCGAGTACGCCTTTCGCAGCGCGTGGTGGACAACTGGGAAAGCCAAGTTAAAAGGTGTTAACAACCATTCAACATGGTACAACTATGACTGTAACATACTATAACCAACAAAAATAGGATTTCCATGTCATTTATGACAGGTAAGTTGATTTCCAACTAGGCAAGCAATTGGATTTCTGGTTGATCTTTTGGATATATCATGATAATTCATGATATATCTGTGAAATAGAGGCATAACTCAACAAAAAAATCCTGGGGAGCCGTTCCTCTAGAGATATGCGTAAAGAAGTGGTTGATCCTGTGGAGGCAGTGATGCCACTTCCGGGAAATGGATGGGATATTTTCCAGGGCCCTCATTGCGAACAAGCACTTCGAGTGACATCGCGAAGTGAGGTCGTTATACAGTAAGTTATGAATCCAGAAGTATGTCTGAAAATAACAAAGCCCAACTTTGAACTAAGCATGGTTTTCTTTCTGGTGCGAAACGTAGGGAATGGGGGTTGCTTGGATGACTATGAAAGTAGTTATTGTGGATCATTCCCCCATTCCCTACGTTTAGAACCGGGTCAGTTTTTTACCACATGCCTTGGATTTGCTGAAGGGTTCCGACTAACCAAAGCCAGCTATCCCGGCTATATATTCCCATGAAACCCCATTGTGTCAGCTTTATATTCCGATTAAACCTCATAAGTAAACGGTAGCTCAAGGTAACACAGAACTCCGGGACGAATCACCCGGGTTTTGAACCAGCTACCTGAATGGTAATTGGTGCCATAACTGTAGAAAATCACAATTTTTGGGGGGTTCAACTGTTGGTACCCGTAAACTGACATGTGGAGGAGCCACTATTTAATGGATCATTTCCGAAACCATTGATTGTCATTGATATTCATTGATGTTCCACATCTATGTTAGTTTCGCCGTTTCACCATTGATGTTCCACATCTAAACGTTTCCCCTAGATGGTGGAAGCTGTCCACTGTCTATGAAGAAGTTCCCTGCCTGACAGAGCGTCTGCCCGGGCAAGAGATTTTCGAAGCCGCCCACTGTGAAGAGCCAGCCGTGCCTCTGACGTTGACGACAAGGGCGAAAATGGGGAGATCATTGAGAAGATCAAGGGGATTTGACATGATTTCACCAGCAAAAATTGGGCTTGATGGGGACTACAGCCAACATACTACCAGTTCTTTTTATGGTAGATAGGGATCCAAGTGACCATCAATGGTGTGACTTACTGACATCCATAACTGGATATAATGGGGGGATTTCTCAGTGAAACTGAGGATTGAGAGTTGATTCGTAAAAAATTCTGTTGTTACCCTCTGGTAAACATACAAAAAACTATGGAAAATCACCATTTTCAATGGGAAAATCCACTATAAATGGCCATTTTCAATAGCAAACTGTCTGTTTACCAGATGGTAATTTCTACAGCATTCCATGTCACTTAGGCAACACACATGTCAACCAACACGGGAAAGCACGCTTAACTGTGGGTCTGACCGCTGGTGAGTTGGTTAGATGGTATGCCTCTAGTATACATTAATTAATGTATATATATATACACATAAGAATGGTAATAATATGTACTAACAAGAATTGTAAATTACTATGGATCATCATCATCATCATCATCATCGTCATCATCATCATAGTAGTAACATGTAATAAGAGCTATACATATAGTACTATAAGGTCAATGAAAATATCATATATATATATATATATATCATATATCATATATCTATATGTATCTTATACCTATTATATAATATTATACACGATTAAACAAAATTTGTACCACACAACATTATATCATATTATATATTATCCATGAATTTCTATCCTTTACCAAAGTTTTATGGCACATCCTGGGCCTGGCGCCGCGCCAAGCGTTCAGCGTTTTTTCACCAAGAAACTCACCCGGCTCAATACAAGAGGCGATGAGCCAAAACAACACGATCAAAGTCACCTGGGGCTACGTGGCCATGGCAAAAAAAAAAAAATGTCAAAATTGAAAAATCATGGATTTTTAATGGGATTTTATGGTGATTAATGGGGTTTAATGGGATTTGACCTATGAAAAAGTGAGGTTCACAAAATCAACACAGCTGGTCTCAGGCGCTTTTTTTTTCACATTGAGTGTTGACTTGTTTCGCCCGTCACAAATGCAACAATCAGGCACTCAGGAGTCTCTTAATTGGCACCAAGGACATCCCGAGATCCATGTTGAATGTTGGCACTTGAAAACCACATGAACTAAACGTAGAGATCTTACAAAGCATAGAGATACCACACACGCAATTTGTCCTCATAATTTTGGGGCTGGAAATCCAAAACTTGATGTGTGATATTTCTGGAACCATCGGTCGATGCTTTCCCCTGTACCCATCATATCATCATTTAAGTCGCCGTAGCTGGAACCCCCCATCAAAATCATCCCCAAAATGTTCGCAAACCTTGGATGCGCCAGGGTGAATTCCACATTCTTCCAACCAAAAAATAAGTAAACACCCCCACAAAAACTATCACGGGGGCGCTTACTGGGGGATGGGGTTCTACTTACCCAAAAACCCAAAAAAAGTCTTTGAGACCCCCCATCCCTGGCCACTTTCGAATTGCAGCATCGTGACTTGCACAAGCACAAAGACGGGCCGTGCTGCCTGAAAAGTGTCTGCAGGGACGGCTACGGATCAAAACCCAATCGGATGTGAATCTAAATCATCTCATCCCCTAGCATTCAACAACCCCCTTGTGTACAAAAGGTACCAAGTGTAGATCCATTACTAAACCTGGTTTTTGGATGAAGGGCGGATTAGATTCGATGGTTGAAAACCTGGAAGCTATCCTCATAGGCCGAGTTGCCAGAAATGTGGACCCATTGGAATACACGTCACGAGGTGGTTCTTAAAATGCTTTGGATCCCCAGTCATCATCCAAATCATTAGATCAGTTTAGTATTGAAACGTATGGTTTTTGGGGTACTGATGGTACTGCGACTAACAGAAATGGAAGTTCCTTAAGATGGAGGATCCCCAAGTCACCATAGGTTTCAATAGTAAGCTTGTTTTGGTGCCCGGGTTACCAATCTTTATTCATGTGGCTGTTTGTCACATTCCTGATGTTCGCAAAATCATAAATACCAGAAGCAAAACGTAGACCATCGCAGGGAAGAGGTGATGCAGGTGGCTGGAACACATCAGGAGGGAAGGAATACCCACCTGAACTGAACCAAGCCCTTGCACATTCTCAAGTTTCAGCATCGCGATCACGGTTTCATAGGGATGTTGTGGCTGTTTTGCATGCGGATTTCCAGTGTACTTCTGAGGAACTATACAAGGGTGATGCTGATCCTACGGTAAAGTGCAAGCAGCCAGACTCTGCAAAGCACATTGACAGGAATGACCTCTCTCAGCTTGATTGACATGCTGAAGCACCATTGTGTTGAAGATTTTTGTTATGAGCAAAGAAATCATGTTTCGCTATTAAGCCACTTTACGCTTTGGTTTTGATTCTTTGAGCGTCGCAATGCGGCCCCGTGTTTTTGGGTTCATTTTGCATCATTTTGCATGCGCCGGTGCCTCAGTTTCGAATTCGTTGCCATGTTTGTTTCACGTCGCTTGCGGGCACAGCCCTCTGAAAGCTGCGAAGTCAAAGTCAAATGGTCAGCCATACCATTGGATGACTTGGATGACTTGGATGACTTGGATGACTTGGGGCTACCCCGATATCTTCGGAAAGCTCCATGCATGGTCAATCTTTGGTAGTGCACAAAAAATGTGCATCTGTTGCTGGTTGGCTGGTGATTTTCGGAAAAAACATGGGGGTTCCGATGTGGGGACCTGGGCAGCTACCAGCACTCGATCCCAACAGGTCGGTTTTAGCAGAGGAATTCCTATCTTGGAGTCTTGGGACACTCAACAGAAACACAACTCCAAGTGAGCAGTGTTCCAAATCCCTCTGTTGGATTATTATAAGTATAATCCCCTATATAATCATCAACCAACAGGGGTTTTGAACACAACTCCAAGTGACCCCAAATCTCAAGTTTGGGCGCAGCCATTGAAATGTGGATTTCTCTGAATATATGGTACGTGAAGATAAATCATGTTCTCGACCATTTTAGAGCCATTTTATGGTTATCACCCACTTTCAGACAAACCCAAATCATATGCGTTTGGCTTGAAATCCTCTATTCTATTTCCATGATGCTTGGTTTTATACCAATATGGTTACTATATGGAATCACATAAAATCATACAAAACCATCAAAAACCCTTTTATATGACATTGTGTTCTACGGTACGTTGATTTCACATTTAAGTCCCATTTACTAAGCGATGTATGGACGATTCATCGCCATAAAATCCCGTTTTATTGATATCAAGTCCCATGCCCCCAGTAGCCCTTATTTTTTCAAGGACCACCGAATGCCACCATGGTGTTGGCTGATAGGTTTTCAACCATTGGTCAGTTCATCCCAACTAATTTAGGTAATTAGTACAGGATGGGGCACCCAAGATAGCGTTCAGTTGCCTTATAAGTGGCTTAACTTTTATTTATGGTAGAGATAACGAACTATAGTTATTATAATGGGGGTTATTTCATGGTTTATAAACCAACATTCACATCACTGGGGGGGCCCCAAGCTGTAACAGGAGCTTCTAACAGAAACAATAAATCAACATGGACAACATGGGTATGTTTCATGGCACCTCCCCACTTCCAAGTTGGTTTATCGCTCTTGGAGCTGTTGGCACCAACTTAGCTTTAGAAATCTCCATATCTTTCTTGGTTAAATCACAATTTTCCTATGGTGTTTAATGTGGGTAAAACAATGTCATAAACCATCCCCCAGTCATCACCATGTAAATAGGTGGTATAAAATATGCCCAAATGGGTGGTTTGTTATTGCTTTACCCCACATTAGATTCATAGGTTTTCCTGTGGGAATTCTCTACCAAACACCGATCTGTCACGGCACTAGCTCGTCTTCAATTGCTATCTCTGTGTCCTCGATCTCCTCTTCAAACCACTCCTGTGACGTGTTGAACCGAAGAAAATCTATGGGGATACAACCAACAAATATTGGTTTGAATCATCGGTATGGGGATATGATCATTAATGTCCTAGAACTTGACAAGCAGCCAGGTTTTTTTGTGTTTGTGATGATTAATGGTGAGGGTAGAAACTAGACCAGCGAAATTTATCGCTAAATCATGTGGAGGTTTATAAAGTCATGGGGGTACCCCCAGTCATAATCCAAGTCAGGAACGACCGTTTTAGTATTGAAACCTATGGTGACTTGGGGATCCCCCATGACTTGAGAAACACCCATTATGAGTACTAAGATGCTCAAACATGTCTCAGCTGATGGTATGGGATTCCCAAAATGACCAATAAATTGTTGCGGTCGGGAAACTTAGAATGACCAAAAATAGTAAAATTAAAATCATGTAAAATCCCCACACCATCAGCTAAAAATTGAACATCAACATTCGATTACCCTCTGGTAAACAGACATAACTATTGAACATGGCCATTGAGTTCGTTGATTTACCCATTAAATTTGGTGGATTTTTCCATCAAAAAATTGTGATTTTCCATTAAAAAACATGGTGGATTTTTCCAGTTCGCTTTTCACGTTTCCCAGAGGGATCCACTTCGCCAATATGTCATCCATGGTGGGAGAATCACCATCCCTCAACGCCGCATGCTCGCAGTGGGACAGTGGCGGACGTTGTGGATGGCTTGGATTTTTCACACGAGAAGCCACTGAATTTCGCCACTAAAATTCAACCATCAACCATCAACCCATGACCTCGGAGCCTCGGCACTGCATCAATTTTGCCGAAATTGCTAGAACCTCTCTTGAACATATCCATGTTTGAGAAACAAATCTAGCTGAATCTACACTTTCTTTACACGGTGGTATGTTTGTTGAGACTTGTGATACCATGGTCAATTTTTGTTAGTCCACAGAAAATGTTCATCTAATGCGGGTTGGCTTGTGATTTTCCATTATCCATTAATACATATTTATAGCATACTACATATATATATATATGGTGTATATAGTAGATATATATATATATATATAAAATGAAAAACTACCAGTCAAAAAAAAAACGGTTTCAGTTCGTAACCATATAGGTACTATATCACCAGCCGCAAGGTGAGGAAATGGTCATAGGGTTTAACCCATCGGAAAAAATATTGTGATGTTTGATGAGTTTTCTTGTGGTTTTATCATGATTGAATGTTGAATTAATCGTTGATTTAATATAGTGTTTGATGAACATATGGTGATTCACTGTTTTTCTAAGTTGGTGCCACGCCAAGGTCACTATGGTTTTATGCTATATCAAACTAGTATTCATGAGATTTACAAAGCAACGTTCACATCACTGCGACCCCACCAGGCGCATAGCTCTGGAAAATCCCTACCAGGCGCGCCTCGATGTCCTCCTCTTGCAAGACCTCCATGATGTTGGCTGACATCTCCTGAAAGCGTTTTCGATGGGCGAAAATCTTCTCCGATTTCAAAGGGACATATAGCAATCAATGTAATATATATATATATATATTTATTGATATATTTTTTATGAATATGATAGATGCTAAGCTATCATTGAATCATTGGGATATCATTGCTATATGATATTTATGAGGTCACCTGGTGTTAAAATCTAATCTCTATATAATCATCATGAGATACATAATTACATAACCATATAAATATTATATAGATATCAATTGGATAACAAACGATACCGTGATTGAGCAGCTTGAGATGGCGGAAACACAGGGTTTCAGGCTGGGAATTCATTCATAGATTGGACACCATTCAGCAAAATATGGAGGTTTCCTAAAATAGGGCTAACCCAATAGCTGTGGTTTATTTCATGTAAAAACCCCTAAAAAATTGGATGATTCGGGGTACCCCCTATTTTAGTAAACCTTCAAACATCCCGCCGGGTGGGAAACTGAACCCACGTTATGTTTGTTCTTGGCGTTCATATGATAGACATTGGATGCCAAACGCATGGTTTTGGCACGCATTTCAGTTGATGACATTCGCCTTGCCGGTGTGTTTTGGCTTTTTCTTGCGTTTTGCAATGTTTTCTGCATTCATGAGCTTGCAAAATCAGCGTCATTTTGTTTCTTCAATTCTTCAGGTTTTAGCACACTTCTGCGCGCCATTTTTTCCATCGCCAAGGATGCAGAGCACTTGTCATCCAGACTGGACAGTCTCATTCAAGACTTTGGCAGTCTTTTGAAACAAGCAGGCGCCAGTGTTCTCCCATCTCCATTGCCAGGATCTGCAATGCTTGATCAAAGCCGGGTTATAAGTGTGGCCTTTCTTCGAAGCAAGAGACTTGGGAACAGCCTGCTTCAACAAACGCCAGGGGTTAGAAGTTAGGGGAACGTCTAACAAGTTACTGGACAAAGATGTTACAACGTATCAGGAACGTCTTACAAGTTGCTGGACGAAGATGTTACAACGTATCAGGAACGGCTTGCAAGTTGCTGGACGAAGATGTTACAACGTATCAGGAACGTCTTACAAGTTGCTGGACGAAGATGTTACAACGTATCAGGAAATTGTGATTGACAACGCAGGCCACAGGACGCTATTACACCCCCCCAAATCCCCCCCAAAACACACCCGAAAACCCACCCAAAAAAAGACAATAGACAAACGTGACAACAGTCTTGCCCCTCGAGGGACGCCGTCACCAAAAACATGCCATGAGGAGTAAAAAGCAAACAGTGAATGAACCAATATCTTTTAGCTGATGAAGCCTACGGGTGGAAAACCTTTCTTGCAAACCATTACTGTTAACCTAGCCCACCCCACCACCACACCCCTCTTGAAAACATTATAAATACTGGTTCGGTTTTCCACCCGTAGGCTCTAACATGGCAGGCTGCTGGGGGAAATCCCCACCAAAACGGGTATGCGAAAAAAAAACATGAAAGGAACGAAACAAGCCTTGGGATTTTCCTGGAGATTTTTCGAATACCAGAGGATTACAGTATAGCAATCATATAATATATATATATAACATAATATATATATATATATATAACATAATATATACATATATATAACATAATATATATATATATATATATATAATAAATATACATATAATCATATGGAATTTCTATTTTCGGTGGTTCTACGAAGTGGGGCCTGCTAAGTGTTAGGTTAGTTGGTTTCTAAAACCATATATCTACCATAAAGCGTGGTGAAATTGAAGATATAAACCAACTTTGCGACTGCAGTCCGACGAGTTAGCGGCGCCTGTCGGCGGCGAGGGCCGCTTGCCAGGCAGCGGCGGCAGGCCGGGACCCTGACGTGGAACTACATGTTTAACTCATTTAACCATCCAAACATATGGAAAACATGAACGGGATTAGGTAGCAATCAAACATCATTGAAACATATTGAAACTGGGATTGAAGCTTTTTGTGTCATACGTTGTTGTTTAAACTGAGGTGACAAACCTAAGCTTCTTGTGAATGGATGACCATCCCCCATGGGAAGCGAAGCGGCCTGTCCACAAAAGCCCTTCAGTTGGCTTGCGGCATAAGCTTTGCCTCGGCGCACTGGGAAACTCAGGACTTAGTCGATCAACCTCAACAAGGTCCTCCCTTCTTGGCTTGTGATTTGACCTGAAAGACCTGAACACGTGTCGGAACCGTGGTAATTCACCTTAAATCCTTTTGAAAATGGGATCTGTTGACAACTTCTGGTCACGTGAAAGCAGGTTAACACGGGAGAGTTTACTACTCAAACCAGAACGCAAATCTGTGGTTCCCATCCGCTAATCAAAGATGGTAACCTGGCAATGGGAATTCCCTGAACTAAATGGAGGTTTCAATGGGAAAGTTGTCTATAAATCTGCTTTGTTCCATGAAAACATCTTTGATTGCCGGAGGATTCCCCAAAATCCAGGGTTGAAAGCCTCATTTCCCAAGCCAAAAATGGTATCTACATCATTTCTTTTGGAACCAGTCAAATAATCCATGTCAAGTTGATTGCCATATCTATATCACATGAGTGAAACAAATTGGGCCCAGATATCCGCTTTGATATCCCAAAAATGTTGGTAAAACGGTAAAACCAATAATAAACTCAATTTCACTATAGGTGGTATGGTTACCATCCATAAAATGGGTGGTAACCATGTAGGGCATTGTTTTAACATCTTTTAACATCTTTTAACGACATTACATTAGCACTGATCTTCCATTGCCATCGCTCCTGGGTCTCACACTTGACATCGAAATCCGGCCGAAGGCTCCAGTGGCTTCGTAGAAAAAAATGTCTGCTGATGGAACCTTACCCGACCTGGTAAACATACAAAAAGCTATTGAAGCCATGGACATAGAAAAAGTGGATTTACCCATTATTAGCATCGTGGATCTTTCCATAGTTACGTAAACGGCTACCAGAGGGTATAACTTCTGATCTTCGGATTTTTTTTCCGCATCCGGACTTTGATGGGCCCTTGTGTGTTGATGTTTGGTCACCAGAAAAAGGGCGCTGACTTTCCTGAACAGCTCCTGTCATGGCTTCGAGCCTGTGACATGTCGAACCCAAGTCCTCCAGCCAAAAGCTCAAAAGACTCACCACATCGAGACAGGCTGAAAACAGCTAAGTCTGCAGAGTCCTTCAGCTACCCTTCGTTCTCTGCATTTCCAGGCCCCCATCACTCGTTTTTCGGCGCGGGGTTGTCATTTAAAAGTAGGGCCTCTCCCATCACATGGAGGTCTTCAAAATGATTTATAATGCATCCACTGGTTGGTGATTTTACACTCTGATCATCATCCCAGCTATGAGAATGCTAAAGAGACTCAATCAAACCACCAACCAGCCTTCAACTAATAGTTGATTGATTCATCAGTACGACTGATGACGCGATCCTCAGACGGGAGTTGTCTCTCAAACTTCAGAACTCAATGGTATCCCATGCGTGGAAATCTACAGCATATTTTCCCAGAAAAATACAGTAATTATAAATTCTGGGCATCCACCATTTTGAAACCTTTGAGAAGTGGACTTGGGGTGGCGTTCAATTACAAACATGCACTCAAATGATTTGTGTTTGAAGAACGCTTAAGATGGACCAAATGCTATTCTGTTGGTGGTTTCAACCCCTCTGAAAAATATGAAAGTCAGTTGGGATCATTATTCCCAAATAAAACATGTTTAAAACCACCAACCAGTATTTATTTTGTCTGCAGTTCTGCAATGACATCAGACCTAAAAAAATATCTTGGTGATCTGATCGCTGATGGAAATCAATCCTCTCCCCTCAGTTCGCGTGCCAACTCCTCAGCGGACGGGAAGGCCCAGAAAGGGAAGTCCAACAGAAAGCGATTTCCAAGCAGAAAATAGCCTTTGGTAAACGTTTACAGTTTGCGAAGTGGAAAATCACCATCTTTCATAGGTAAATCAACTATAAATGAACCATTTTGAATAGCTATGTTAAATTACCAGAGGGTAATCTTCAGAGTTTCATCAAAAAGGTGTCCCATGTGATTTTTTTGTGGGGGAGCGCAAGTCATGTGCTCGAGGAGGCTCCATATTACTCCTAGCCCCTGCAAAATTGTATCCTAGATGCATTTCCCAAGTCTTGTCGTATCCGATGGATCATGAATGCTTCGGGTTGATCACAACAACGCCCAGTGCTTCCTACAATGCCGGCTGTAGGCCTCCAGTGTTGGTATACCATCATCATGGCCTGGTTCTTCTGTTTGATCTGGTTCCCCCGTTGATCCCGGTTGAATACCCTCAATCGACCCAGATAAAGTCAATAATATCACTATCAAACTATATCAAACTACATGTATATATGTAGGGATAACACATCTATAACTATCGGTACATTCAGGGTGACCATCATCGAAAAAACAAAAAAACATAATTATGGAAGTGTTTTTCTTTTCCGGCTTACAATCCACTTAGTATAGAGCAACTTCAGGAGTCATGTCTGACCCGCCTGCATATACCCGTTATTACTGGCCAGACTGGCCACTTTTGACACTATCATGACGGAAATGCAGGTTCTTGGTTGTGAACGTCCCCAAACCAAAACTGTGCATTTTTGGCTGGTTAGCAGCTAGCATATAGATATGTACGATATTGAATATCTGGTTGGTAGTTGACCTACCCCACTGAAAAACATGAAAGTCAGTTGGGATTCTTATTCCGCAATATATGGAAAAATAAAACATGTTCCAAACCACCAACCAGATATATAAATATCCAGGTGTATTGGCAAAAAATACTATTCAACCAAGGGTATACCCAGAATGGGGCTGACAACATCATCCAAAATAGTAGCTAATAGTACTAATAGTTGTATAAGTTATATATTCCATATGTGTATATATATATATTCCATATATATATATAAATATCATATATATATATACATATGTATATTCAATATATATATATACAATTAATAAAAAATAATTATATATTATATAGAAACACCATGCATTAAGAATAGTCTATGGTATGGAACAGCCCAGCACGTTGCCCATCCTTCCATCCATATCCTCCGAGCAGCTCGCAAGGCCATGAGCACAGTTGAACCAACGCCGTCGCGAGCGTAGTCGCAAAGGTGCGACATCTGGTCAAATGGCTGATTTTATGGGGATTTAAGGCTTGATTTCAATGGGATTTTAAATAGGATTCTGGATGATCGGTGTTTCTAATGCACAAATAGTGTCATATCAGTTATAAGGGCTTATAACCCACAGACTGAGCATGTCACAGTGCCACTCAAAAAAACCCTGCACAACCAATCAATAATGTTGGTTTAGATATATGTTTAGATAGTAATACCTGCATTTATGGCGAAACATCTAAACATCATACCCTAATTTTTCCTAAATGCCAAGGTTTTCACTGTTTCAGTCCCGATGACCTGCTTTGGTTTCAGAACCAATTTCACACCCTTAATCATCACATATCATGTGGATTTGGCCAGCTATATATATATATATATATA
>Ga0126342_10002052_pt1 | contig 30475 bp, 34 predicted proteins | sample Cyp1metagenome_FD_92528 | JGI IMG/M metagenome (GOLD analysis project Ga0126342, IMG submission 92528) | Coral microbial communities from Lord Howe Island, Old Settlement Bay, Australia - Cyphastrea 1 metagenome | ecosystem: Host-associated > Invertebrates > Cnidaria > Coral ...
GACCCAAATGAAACTTGTAAATTCCGGGACGAAATTTCGTCCCGGAATGGACAAGTTTTCCCAACCTAATTCAGGTGGTCCGCAGTTCCAGAAGCGGGGACGAGGCTATATATACATATAATATATAATATAATACATGTATACATATTAATATGTACATATATATATACATACATAATATAAAATGTCCCTGGCTATATTATGGATTATTATGGCATGTAATGTTTGTAATTATATGAGTTGAATGTCATTATAAACCACTGACCAAGCAGGGTGCACATCCAAGTAGGCGTACCTAGACCCTCAAAAACACTTGATGGTCCCTGCATAAATACCAAGTTTAGGGAGTTTTAAGGGGATTTGAAGGATCCTGACTCTCTGAATGAGCTACATCGCCACAGGCATACGTGTTCATGGCGCGAAATCGCTTGGCGATTGGTGTTTACCCTTGACAAGGTCTAAGCAGATTGCCAACAAATCCGCAAGCCTTTTGGAAGGGATCTCTTGATTCTCCTGCAGCTCTGTTACAAACGATGGGATTTACAGGCACGCAACATATTATTAATAATTATCTATATGTTGAAACTCGCAACCGTGGATGGCAGATTTCCAGGGATGCAGCTCGGTGTATGAATCTTTAGATCTAGACCGTCAGAAGAATAAAAAGTCAACACGTACAGCACGTGAAAAATGCATGGATATCACAGTTGGCTAACAAACATCGACAAAAATCACAGGTCCCCCGAATCTTAACATCTCACAAATGTCCAAATGGTGCCAATAAAAAAAATGGACCCTGCTAGTCATGGAAGAACACAAGGGCGCTCTGTCAACCTGGAAAAACCCATGGTGTGTTGCCCTTGAAATGCCATGGTGCCATGTTTCGGCAAAGCCATGACTACCCCCCGACAAAAAAAGACACATGGCTGGTGTCCAGCAATAGTTCGATGCTCTGCTCACCAATGCACATCGATTTAGTTGGATTTGATCCTTTCCATATCATCCATATCATCATATATATATATAGACATGGGAATCTCCCAGCAAGCCAGGTTTTTTGTTAGCCACAACAACTGACAAAGTGCGGCCCCCTGGATAGCTAAGTTGGTTTATAACTCCAATAATCATGTTTACAGTATGACTGTTTATGATTCATTCTTGATACTACAGTATTCATGGGCTCTTCATATAAACCAACATTCACAGCACTTTTTTTTTTTTGCCGCACTATACCCTCTGGTAAACTAACATAACTATGGAAAATCACCAATTTTCATGGGAACATTCACTATTTCTATGGCCATTTTCAATAGCTATGTTAGTTTACCAGAGGGTAACCCCCATTAACACTAGTTCGTTATATCTACCATAAACCATCGAATTTAGCCATTTATTTTAGGCAGCTCAATGCGAGCTCGACTGGTGGCCCCATCCTGTAACCGCTAGATTATATAATATTGTAGCTAAATCCATTAAAATCATCATTAAGTCACCATTAAATCACCATAAAATACCATAAAATCCTATTAAACACCATTAAATCACAATAAAATCGCATAGAATCCACTAAAATCAGATTAAATCACCATGAAATCACCATAAAGCCCAATTACATTCCATTAAATCACCATTAAATCCCATTAAACACCATTAAATCCCATTAAACACCATTAAATGGACCAGACCGCTGCCGTGCACCAAACAGGAGCCCCAACGCTGTCATCGTCACCTTCCGCTTCTCTTCCGGCAAGCGAATGATGGGCTCCTGGCACCGTCCCGCCCAAGGAACGAGGCGGATGTTGCTTAAAGGTAGATGTAGAGGAACTAGGATTTCTGGTATACATATACTGTACATATATATATAACATATATACATATATATATATGTATGTGTATATATATATATATATTATGTATACATATGTATATATATATATGCACATAGATCAAACTAACTAATGGGGTGAAACATGGTGAAACTAAACCAACTCATAACTGGGTGGCACCACCTTTTAGACTTTCAATGTTTGGTGGGTCAAGATGTGTCAAGACCTTATCTTTGGTGGCTCACAATCCAATGATTGCTGCCTAAATACAATTTGACCTTCTTTTTTAAATCATCTTCAACCTAGACTGTCCTGGTTTCACTATGTTTAACCATGTTTAAACCCTTTGTCAGTTGGTGAAATCACCCATTGTTTGCACAGAAAAAAGGCCCCAAAGCCCCAGCAGCCCTCCTTGGCCGCCTCCTCAGAATTTTTCCTCAGCCACCAAAAATCGCCAGGAAAACGGACAAACATCTGACATCTTTGGATGTAAAAAAAAATACATATTTACAGTGATTTTACATTACACACATTCGTTTTGCTTGGATATATGTCTTGTAACATCTATTTCTTGCAACATTTAAGTCTAAGTGGTAAACTCTCACTTAAATCGACCTTTTTTTGCGGTGTAAAGCTAGCTGCCTTACTTAGTACGCATATTTTTGAGGGGAAACCGGGCTTGACATAGATACCATCGATCCCAAGCCTGACTGTGAAAACCACTCCACGGCTAGATTTCATACCTGGCTACCATTGGGAACAGCAGGTAATTGGTGGCATGCTAGTTTCAACTATAGCAAATGTTATCCCTGGAAGCACAGACTTGAACAACCACTGGCATTTAGACTTGTATGGCATGGTGCCTTTTGGGTTCTGTACATGTCTGGTGTTGGTTCCAGGAGTCGATCTTTCTATATCTTTCTCACTTCTGAAATCAAGGGATCTAATGCTTGAAGGAATCAAACTCTACCTCCAGTAATCAAAAATGGCTGGAAAATCAGCCCTGTTTCAGCCTCGGGTATCTCGAGGAAGATATTTTGTGACAGCTTCTGCCTATCCTGAATCGAATGTGGTCACCCTCACTGGAGATCACATTGGTTTTGTTAGGATTTCACCAAGATGGAGATAGAATGGACATATCCAGCATTGTCTAATCAATGCGTTGGTTTAAGGGAAAATCTACAGGAAACCATGGTTTTTACCATTAAATATGGGGGTGTCCTGTAATTTTTCCCTTAAACCAATCCATTGATCTAAACAACATTTGAGTGTTCTATCCGGGAAAAAAAAAAACATGCCTTTCCGACTTCTGAAATTCAAGTCTTGGACAGCCTTCAAGAGGCGGCCGGGTATAGCTTTGAAACCAACCAGCTGATTCCACCCTTGGTACATCCTTGATTGTTTTTGGACTGATCTCAAGATGTTTTGAGTAGGTATCACTATCTGGTTGGTGGTATACCTACCCCTCTGAAAAACATGAGTTCGTCAGTTGGGATGATGACATTCCCAATATATGGAAAGTCATAAAATTCATGTTCCAAACCACCAACCGGAGTAGGTATCACCAAATATTCTACAACCAACACGTTATTCATGGCATGTGGACGTAACTGGGTACGAAAAAGTCAAGTCATACCCGCCGAAGTCACCAAGTCTTTAACTTGGACCAACCCATCCCGACACTTCCCGATGTGGGCTGAACGCTGAAATCACCACCGAGCTTCTCATAGAATGTGTACATCGGCTGCTTCTCATAAGGAATGGCCTCACAATTCGGAATGTCTCCAGCATCCGGCTAGTCTTAGATACACAGCATCGTTTCTGCAGTTTCTGTTTTGGCTGGGTATTGCGCAGGTATATATATATAATACATATACATATATACATATTACACATATATTAAAAGTATAGCCATATTATGCCATATGATGTTACTATGGCAAATACCTCGACTGTCCAAGTACCCGGATGACCAAATTTTATCCAGATCACGGATTGCTGTTTCCACCAGTAGTTCCCACCATGTTGGCCACCGATTGTTCTCGATTTTGGGATCGTCTACTCCACGTGTTAGAAAACAAACTTCAACCAGATGCAATATTCGACTCTCCTCAGGTCAGCACCTTTAGTTGTATCTTATTTCCTGCAAGGTTTAAACATGGATACCATTGCAATATCCCACATGAGTAGTGGACAAAACATATATGTTAAATTTAAGGCCATGCACAAATTAGGGTCGTCCCCTATCGGTTGTGAGGATTTCAATATTCCCGGACGTATCACAAATGGGGTATCGGTATAGGGTCGTCCCCTATCGGTTATGAAGGTTTTGTGGAACCTCGGAAAGGCCAAGGCGAAGCAAAGACTAAATCAGTATATTACAATAATGTTGTCGGTTACTCACATGATCAGTTGATATCAGTTGTCTTCCAAAAGAAATATCATATGGTGGTTTCCTAAAATGGAGGTATATAACATTATATAACCCCAAATCATCCCTAATATATGTTCAGATTGTCCATGAAATAAACCATCCAGCTATTGGGGTACACCCTTATGACCTTTTGAAATCTTCGTCGAAATCGGGGTCAGCGATAGGCTAAGGCCGCGAACCCAAGCCGCCAACGTGCCATCCTCTTTCGAGTGTGGACATGTACTCCTGAGAAAAGCTGGAGCTTTTTGGGTGTCTCGTTCACCAAAAATGTTCACCCATTCAAAGAAGCCAAAAAAAAGGATGTTCTTCTGGGGATTTCACCAACAAATTCTGGGGATTCACGTTTTAACCCCAAACAAGGCCACCAAACAATCAGTCTTAATCTGAAACAATCACATATGACACATCTGGCTATGGGTCCGAAACCCCTGTTGACTCATAATCATAAAGATAGCTGGTAAACGCATGGTGTAATCTTTCCCTATCTTTCCCATGTCCTGTAAATGTTGACCCACCTCCATATATCCATAATGGAGAAATGCAAGGCATCATGGCAAATGCTGATCCGACAAAGAGATGCTGGCCTCTGGTAATCCAACAGATTGCCATTAGACATGGCAATCTTCAATGTGCAAAACCCAAGAATACACCTTCCCCACATGTTTCATTTCTATGGGTGGGATAAACGATCCCCAAATGGTAGGTTCATTGTTGGGTTTCCCTCATAAACCATCTACAGTATATAGAAATGCGTAACTTTCCATGGTTATGTTTGACTACCAGAGGCTCATCTCCCCAGAGGTTTACCCTCACATCCACAATTCGACCATGAATTAGGATTTTAACTTCTTTGACCCGTGACTTTCTTGGGGATTTTTTTTGGGATTTATATGGATTTATATGGATTTATATGGATTTCTGGCAAATTTCTGGCTTTTTCTGAACCCCTCCATAGATTTCATGACGATCCGCCGCGACTGCTGCCGCTGCCGGTGGCACCTGAAGTGCGACTCAGCTTGCAGCGAGCCATGTTCCATGCGGGAGGAACCCCACCGAGTCCTAGGAGCGGAAAGCCGGAAAAGTTGCCCAACACACCCAAAATGGGGACATGTTCACCATGTTTCACCTACAAAATATGGTGATTTCATGGGAAAATATGGTGATTATGATATTTTTAACCTACAAAATATGGTGATTTCATGGGAAAAGATGTTTTATAATGCTTAATGGTGGGAAAAGCCTGGGAAAGTCAATAAAGAACAAGATACTAGCATTTTTTTTTTGGGGGGGGAATGGTTGCGAGTTTCCCACCTAAAAATTGGATGACTTGGGGCGGATGGTTTATGGCATTGGGTTTGCCACATTACAGTAGTTGGGTATATAGAAGTAAGCAAGTATGTACGTGACTATGTCAGTGAGAAAGCCTGCTTTATTTCCCTACACAAATATCATCAAGAAGATTCATCTTCAGTAATATGGGAAACCCAATGCCATCATTCCCGCATTAACATCTACCCAATTCTTTGCCATTAATGGCTGACTAACTACACACTTTTCAAGCCACGGAGCAGGTCAACGTGAAGACTTGCAACTAACTTTGGCAAAGTGTAGGGTTGGAGGATGGCGACAGAATCACGCAGAAAATTGCCAAAGGAAGTTAGAATTTCCTCCATTTTGAAGGTCACCACTGTAATTTTGACAATCCTGCTAGGTGCATGTTACCCAAACGTAGGCAAACGAGGCTTTTCAATCTGTAGTGAGTTCTTCAGCTGCAACATTCAAGATTTAACTGGACCCATGTTCAACAGTTCAATCCCTAGGCTGGGATTTAAATTCTTTCGTTTCTGCTTGGTGGTTTGAACCCCTCTGAAAAACATGATAGTCAGTTGGGATGATTATTATTCCCAATATACGAAAAAAAAACATGTTCCAAAGCACCAACCAACTATACATATATAATCCCTTCCACCTTTAACACTTCCTTAGAAACCATGTTTTTTTGTAGGGAATGTTCCCTGAAACATATTTAAAAACACACACATATCTGGGATCTGGGTGAAGTTTGTCACAACGATCCTGGTCCCTGATTCCCCACTTGGAGATTCCAATGTGTGATTAGTTGCTTGGGTTCGAGCGATAGGAGCCTACTTAGATCATCTTAGATCCACTTATAAAATCTTACAATGTGACCCCCCCAGTTATAAGTTGGTTTATAAGCCCCGGTAACTATAGTTATAAGTACCGTAAACCATAGTTATTGGAGTTATAAACCAACTTAGCTATCGAACGGGGGCCTCACAGTGTATATATAGGAAAACCACACGTTTGATATTTTTGGACCAGGAAATTCCGAGGAATGATCCTCCAAGTACCCCGCCAAAAAAGGATCCGTACAAGGTGGTGTCCCAGTTCGTTAGCGAAGTCGGTGTATAACTCCAATTTCACTATGGTTTATGGTAGACTGGTTGGTGGTTTCAACCCCTCTGAAAAATATGAGTTCGTCATTTGGGATTGTTATTCCCAATATCTGAAAAAAAATGGTCCAAACCACCAACCAGTAGATATGATATATATATATATTTACTATGGTTAATAAACCAACTTATAACTGCGGGGGCACCACCTTGTATAGATATCCCCAATGGATATTGGATCTCCAAAACGTCACCCCTACGCATTTACAGAAAAATTGTCTCATCATTCTCCTGCCTTTGTCTGAAGGTTGGGCACCCCTTAATCCGTTCTCAAAACAGCTTGGTTACTTCTACCATCTAGCCAGTGTCATATCAATTCAAAATGATGAATTAAATGATTGATCATCAGATTATTATTTTTTCTTTTAGACTTACATCATCATTAAATACTCATAGGATCCATGTATGCTATATATGGTAACATGGATCCCATCAATATACCCCCAATATCCCCCAATGTTAGCATATATACCAGCACCATGGATCCTATGGGATATCATTAAATCATGTGTCTTTTTCTATGAGAAAAAACACAATTCGTTTCTCTCGCCCTCTGAGGTTGGAACCCAACGGTTGCATGTGCCTTTTTGATCAGCTGATCCTGGGCCCAACATGGTGAAAATTGATATGTGATGGAGATTAAAGCAACGAGATACCTCCAAATTCGGATGCTTGATATATCATAGAAAAATCCAAAAATCACCTGAATGATTTAGGACGTTTAGGGGTAGCCACCATTTTAGGAAACCTCCATGTGGTAAAATAAGATGATTAAACTAGTAACACATGGTAAGAATCATAGATATCCTTTTTTGGGTGCGTTGAAACCACCCATTGTGTTTACCACATCGAGTTGGTTGAAAAAACCGGCTCATCAAGTGGCGCTACTTCCTGATGATCCAACCGAGTTTAGGAATTTGCAAGGCCATTGAGCCAAAAACACAGTATTAAAATGTATGTCCCAAACATGTAGTGTAGTATTGTAAATTGATATGAAAGAAACAACACATGGACATTAAACAACATATATAAACAACTACTGAGCATGGGGCTCCCAACATTGGAGTTCCGTGAAATGCTCCATCCCATTTTACTACTTGCACACTGATGCATGCCTAACATCGGATGGGTATGATGGGTTTTATTTGATTTCATTTGATTTCAACATACCAGAAATGGCTAGAATTCCTGAATTTCCTACTCGCCTGCTCCATTCCTGGCAAAGTGGTACATCCCATAGAAATCCATGTATTAAACACGGCCTTGAAAGCAGTGGGTTTATTGTCTTGGGGATTTGACTTCCGCTTGTCCATGTGAACTACCTCAAGGGGATCGGATGTGATCGGATTTCATGTCCCATAAGATACCTGTGGGACAAATCCTGAAGTAATGTATCATTTGGATTCATTTTGAACCTCTAAACTAAGATTTAATGTTAAGTTCCTGTTCATCAATTCCCCAAAGATGAATCCAAACGACACCTTGCATTGTCTTCTCAACTCCCCTTTCTGCCAAGACACGGGATCGGCTTCATCGCTATCGTGCACCTGCAGGTTCCAATATGGCAACGGGACGCAGAAATGGATTCAGCTGGGAAAAAGGCTACAGTAAGGGCTTGTTCAGGCCTTATTCACCACCAGCAACAACGTTTATGATTTCTCAGGGCTTATGAACGATCTATTATTGGGGGCTCCCCTTCCTTGTTTGAAGCCCTATGCATAACACCGTTCATTTCAACATGGTCCGATTTTATTGAGTTCTCCTCTGAAACCATCAACCGTCGGCCAGTTTTCTGCCGCCAACTTCTGACTTTTGAGACAACTTAGGGGGTCCACCCACGCCAACATTCGTTACTGGTTGTTAGTTGGAGATAGTTACTCCAACTTCCTCATTATATACGTACAGCGACGTCGTCGGGTCGTTATGATTGATCCAGATTTATCTATGTGATTCTATGTGTAGATATACCGTTACCCCCCCAAAAATAGAACAATAGTTTACCATAGTTTACCTGTATAGTTTACCACTATTTTTAGTAGGAATGTAAGGTTGCTATCTTTTTTGGGGATGCTATACTAAACTACATCGTTTGAAATATGCAGAGTTTCTCTTCAAAAAAATCTGATCTCAAAACCTTAGCCATGTAGCGCCCTCCACTGAAAGGTTTCTTTGTTTAGTTTCACCCCATCAATTCGATCGAATAAAACATTGATAATTATACCATAAAGACATGTGACATGTGATGTATGTCAGCCAACTCAGCAAACCTTAACTTATCCTCCTCCATTTTTTGCTGGTGAAGTCCCCCAAAATGGTTGCGGAAATCACCCAAGACACCGATGCGCTCTCCGCCGTCCACCTGGGTGAAACTGGCCATTTTTTTTTCGAGAAACAAACTGGTGGGTGAACCCCGTAAACAATAAAGATGTCAGCAAGATGAGTTGGGATGTGTATGAAATTTAAGGAATGGGAATTTCAGGATCCTAAAATCGAGATACTGTATCATATAAGGCCATATTTTGTGGGGATATTCCCTTACATAGCCTTTACATAGGCCTTATATATGGTAGGTACCTCCAGTTTAGGTTCCTGAGATGGCCAGTGATTTAAGGAGTGACCACGTGGAATGGGAAAACCCGTAAGCATTGGTATCTATAAGAAATCAACACGGGATGGAAAAATAGATGGGATGATTGGGGGCCCGGAGGGGAATCAACGGGTTTTGCTGGCGATATTCACAAATGGACTAATGGATATTGAGCATCGTTTGAACAAAACATTGAGTAATTAGGTGATTGCTAGCTATTTCCCACAGAGATTTGCACATATTTGAGACCATTGAGCGGGTGTTTAATAATTTTAATAGTAGGGGGATTGTATTGTTGATACCCTCCGGTAATCAAACATGGCAATGGAAAATTCACTATTTATGTGATTTTCCTATTGAAACCCCCATTTCTAGTGGGTTTCCAATCGCCACATTTGATTACCGGAGGGCATCGTTTGTTTCTATGGGTTCATCGGGGCAGTCACTTCACTACTCCTCTTTGTTCATCATTCATCAACCAACGTTATAGTACTATTATGATTGTTAATCTGACTCATGATTTTCCTTGGGAAAACCACAACATCGAATTGTTAATCTGGTTTTTCCATTTCTGACATGAGTCATCACCACTTGAAACCACAACAATGGTCCGATGGTCCCGCGAAACCAATCAAGACAGCCATGTCTCTGGATCTTGGCCGGTGTCATCATTTCATTACTCCCAGGTTTCGGTACCTTGCTTCAAAAAAAAAGGTCAGTGGCTGTCACTTCAATGAACAACCCAAAGAATTGAACATCTTAATTCAACGTATATACATGTATCAAATATATGATGCTTGTAAGTAATGATGTATAATACTTATATCCATATGCATATATACATATTATGATGTTTATCATATCAAATATATGATAAGTATATAATGTTAGTGTCCTTGCAGTAACACATGCGGAGACATCATCGCTAAAAGCGGATCTGACATGGGAGTTAGTTCTAATATGCTTTCTTATATTGCACGTACTAAAAATATACACATATATTATATGTATATGCATATACACACACAAATATAATAATAATGATTAATAATAATAATAATGATAATAATAATGATAATAATATATGCATCATAATATATATATATATATATATATGTATATATATATGTGTATATATATGTATATATGTATATGTATATGTATAATAATATGTATATGTATATATAGGTATATGTATATGTATATATTTATATATGTATATATAATTGTTATATATAATTATATATATATAGTTATATATATATATTAATATGTATATGTGTATACTATATATATAGCGTAACTACTATTATGACATATTCTGATGAATTCTCTGCAGGCTCCTCGGCCCATGCTCCAAGCCGCGATCCAGCTTGCCCCGGCAGCTCGTAGTCCTCGCCCTCCAAGTGGCTGGCTAAGTACCTAGTGATTTCACCAACAGCAAAACATGGGACTTCAGCTGTGATGGCTACCCTCTGGTAAACATACAAAAAGCTATTGAAAATGGCCATTTATAGTGAGTTTTCCAATTAAAAATTGTGATTTTCCATAGTCATGTTAGTTTACAAGAGGGTAAGATGCCAACTTGAAGCCATGGCCATAGAAATAGTGAGTTTTCCCATACACAATGGTGATTTTCCATAGCTTTTTTTATGTTTACCAGAGGGTAAAATTTTGAGAATCTACCATCTGGTTATGACTAACAGTTTGCCATGGAAAAATCCACCATTTTTAATAGGTAAACCATCTATTTCTATGGGCCATTTCCCATGGCTATGTTAAATAACGAGAGGGTAACGAGGAAATATGGTGAATTTATCCATGAGTTCATGGAATCACTCATTTGAAATCACATGCAATAACCAATTTAATTGTGACTGTTGGAACTCGACCATCTTTATTAGGCAATATATCCGGATATTCATGAATCAAACCTTATCTTTGCCTATCTTGGATACCCTGCATTTTTTTGGGGGTTACAGTAGCTGGTTTGTATGTACGCCTCAGCTCCTCGATTGGTATTTTCGCGCAGTTGCGCAGTGTATTGCCTCAAACAACATCTGAGCTGAGCTCTGTGGTGAACAACCTCAATTGATCACTGACCGCTTGTAGGAGTGTATCTATGTGTATCTTCTCTTTGAGTTGGGCATTGTCCATGAACCTTTTGTCAAGGATCTTGGCTGCCACTTTCAATAAGTCGGAGTGGACTCCAACGATATCCACCTCGAGCGAATGAAACAGGAATTAATCAGGATCTTTGTCTTCCAAAGTCAGGTTGACGCAGTACTCCTGTAGTGATTTGTAGTTGGGTTCACATGTTCCACTTCTGCTGCAGAATCATCTCCGCCAAGCATCATTGATTCCCAATCATCAAGGATTAAACACAAGAGGAACAGCACAAATAGACTATTCAACAGATATCAACCAACAAATAGTTGGAAGATCTCAAAATAACAATTTACCCTCCGGTAATTTACCATAGCTATTGAACATGGCCATTTATAGTGATTTTCCATAGTTATGTTAGTTTACCAGAGGGTATAGTGTGATTTTACCAGTATTGGGGGTGTTGAATCTTAGGGATCCTGTATCATTCCTCCGATCCTGGCCAGAAACAAACGCAGTAAAATACTAAACCAAGGTTATACCCAATCAGGGGCACACTAAAATTGCACCATGCTATAAGTCTATCCATACTTACACTTCGGTATATCTAAAACAACGTTACGGGGATCTTGACGAGTTCCTAAGTTTTGGGATATCAGTGAAATTCCTCCAATTTTTTGAATACAAGGTACCCTCTGGTAAGCATACACAAAACTATGGAAAATCACCATGTTCAATGGGTAAATCCAGTATTGCTATGGTCATTTTGGATAGCTATGTAACAAATTACCAGAGGCTATATCCCATTCATAATCCATTAAATCACTATAAAGTCCCATTAAATCAACATTAAATCACCATAAAATGTCCATCCAATCAGCATTAAGTCACCATTAAATCACCATGGTAATAGCATGTAATAGCCAGGTTTTCTATCCAGACACCATCCACCAAGCATATATCAACTCAGCTCCTCAGCTCCCAGGTCACGCATCCGCCATACTTCCAACTTTCACCTGAGGCAGGGCGGCCACACCTGGTGAAAAAAACGGGCTAGCAATGCGGAAAATGATGAGAACCTAGACTCTGGTTATTTGTTACATAGCCATGGAAAGATCCAACATTTTTAATAGGTAAACCATCTATTTCTATGGGCCATCTATACCATGGCTAGGTTAAATAACCAGAATCTAGACTCGTCGACCAATCCAGCAAACATCCGGTGAATCATTGGTTGCATACACCTTTCGTTAGATGGCTTGAACAGGATGGATGTATCTGTAGCTTGTGGGCACCACTGCACCACCTTGTATTCATCTTCCTCAAATCTAGAATCCAGAATGACTTTTTTGAGGATGGGTGAAATATGAGGTATCGACGGACCCACAAAATCAATAATATTGTAAAAATGGTTGGTGATTTTCACCATCTTGAAAAAGATTAGTCAGTTGGGATGATTGTTCCCAATATATGGAAAAATAGAAACATGTTCCAAACCACCAACCAGATATTAATCATCATTAATCATTATTAACCATCATTAACCATCATTAACCATTATTATCCATTATTATCCCATGATTTTATGGGTTTGGGTTTGGAATAGACAATTTTGACCCGTCCTCAAGCTGCAAGTCAGAATCATCCCCACCAAGACGGGTGCGTAAAAATTCACAACCCCAGTCCATCTCACGGTTTACATAAATTGTCTTACAATTCCAACTTTTCTTATGATGTTTGATTCCCTTTGTGGTTGAATTTAATGTTGGTTTCATGACAGTTTGTCCTGTTGAGGCTATTCTGGTTGTTGACTTTCGCTGATTAACATCTGCTTCAAAAATCACACTCAACAAAAATTGGACTTTAAAATCTAGTTGCAATTCCCTTTCTAGGCCTAAATTTACCACGACAAGCATTTAAAAAAAGATCCGGGTTGGGTTTCCCTGGCCAGGAAAAATCTCCGAAACAGCCGCGCCTGGTCGCTCTTGATCACATCACGATCCAAGTGGGCAGCCACCACAAAGGGTCCCACCTGAGGTGGAAAGCTATCCCAACAGTAAAGGGAACTATGATAGAACTGATAAGTTTTGATAGTAAAAAGCTAGTGCTAATTGGTACTATGTACTATGAGAAAAGCTATCAGAAATAAGCTAGTAGTACTAATCATAAGACTCATAAGACCATCTCATGATCAGTACTATTAGCTTATCATTTATTACAATATGAATCAATATGATCATTATCATTAATCATAGTTGATATGGGATATACATAGTGGATATTCATGTATATATAACTATATATATATCATTATTCATAATCTCTATGAAGCCAAACACTGTCTGAGAAGGTACTTAACCCCCTAAACTATACCCCAACATATTTCCTAAGAAGGTATATGTTTTCATCCATATGGAATAACACTATTTTCTTACGTATTATTCAATGTGTTTGATAATTATTGTAAAATGACACCTTTTGATCATGTCCTCTTATGAGTAATAGTGTTTAAGATTAATAGCGGTTGACAGTAAAAATAATAGTGATGACTGGATTATTCATTATATAATAGTGATGAATAGTGATTATATAATAAGATTGATGGCACTCAATGCCTGATTTATATACCCTCCAGTATTTTATTATTTTGCTATGAAAAATCATGATATTGATACGTAAAACATTCATGAATGGGCCATTTTGCACATAAAACTGTTAAATTACCGGTGGGTAAGGGCGATATAATTCCAGGGTTACAATGGACGTTTTCTTGGGATACATCTGAGGAGATGATGATATAATGGGGATATAGCTAGGACAAATGGTGATACAATAGGATTGACTAGGAATTAACTAGGAAATGGTGATGACGAACTGGTTTCTGTGTTCGAAAATGAGCCGCCTGCCCCTATGAAACAACTAAAACGTCAAGGCTTTGCAGCATGTTTGCCAATGAAATCAATTAACCCCATACTTGCAGCTTTTGGAGGCAACCTTCCCAGAGACAACTCGCAATAACTGATTTAGTGGAACTGAACCCCAAAATATCCCATAAAATAGATGTATCTCTCACGTTCAATCCCAAATATCCCAATATCCCATGGAGTACATGTATTTCACCTTCAATCTATGCTGGAAATTCAATTCATACACCATTTCTGGATGTTCTTGCTGTAAAGAAATGGAACCTTCATCCCTTTGCCAGTCCCCTTCCGGATGCCGAGTTGAGCACAATCGCTCCATGGGCGCAAACCGTAACCAAAACCATGTGCAAAAAAGACCACTTGGTAAAACTCTGTTGTAACCCATCACATGATATATATATATATATATATGTATATATATATATATATATATACCCTCACCACTTTTAATGGTTAAATCCACTATAAATCACCATTTTCAATAGCTACGTTAAATTACCAGAGGGCACATACAAATCACCATTTTCTTGGTGGCTCATTGCTTGTGATTTTCCACCGGCGCCTAAACCCACCGGCGCTTGGTTCCCTAAGTATCATCCCATAGCCATGACAAGCCAAGACGGGCATGTGCTGAGCTCCAAGGCACTCAGTGACACTGAAAAATGGGTTGATATAATGTGGTTAAAACAATGTCATAAACCATCCCCTAGTCATCACCTTTTTTATAGGTGGTATGAATAAACCATTCCCAGTCATGGGTAGTTTATGACATTGTTTTACCCACATTATTCCAATTATTAACTGTTATTAACCACTATTATTCATTAATCATTAACCATTATTAACCATAGATTGACTAAATGGGTGATTTATGACATGGTTTGAACCACATTAATCATTTTTTACCCATCCCTTTGGCTCCTCGGGCCCAACAGAATCCCATCCGCCCCCGTTTTTCGCGCACCTCGCCCAAGCGCAGGCGGCTATTAGGATCCTCCACCTGTTCGGCGAGCTCTTGCAGCGCTCGATCAGCGGACATGGTATTGCCTCAGCCACGAGGCCAACGAAAAACCGAATGTGGAGATTCCAAACGAACGAAAAGTCACCATCTTGATCATATTGGAGTATATGTATAATATGTATAATATGTAATATATATATATATATATATATAATCCTCATAATAATAAATAAGTAAAATAATAATAATAATAGTAATATATATATAATAATAATAATAGTAATACTAATAATAATAAATAATGACAATAATATTAATAATAATAAATAATGATAATAATAGTAATAATAATAACAATAATAATATATATATATATAATATGATATATTATAGTCTTAAATGTATTCAGAAAGGACTTCAAACAAATACCATGGGCCTTGAAAATCATCTAGCCATCTAGAAGCAGAGGCCTTGAGCCTATGATGAATATGTGGACGTCGATCCGACAGGTTTCTGGGTTTTGGAAACCCAATGTCCATGACATTCTATAAGTTGATAGGTTCAACTAATACCAGGTTGGCGGTTTCAACCCCTCTGAAAAATATTAGTCAATGGGAAGGATTATCCCATATATTATGGAAAATAAAAAATGTTCCAAACCACCAACCAGTTTGGATTGTCAATGCTTCCATCATTCGGAGGTGTTGGAATCCCAAAATAGGAAGTAGGAAATGGTGAGTAACTGTGAATCCCTCTGTCAGTTGGTGGTTTATAACCTTCATGTAACGGGGCGCACCGTCCAGTAGAGTATCTCACTTGAAATCTCGCACTTCTTTGAGGGCTGAAAACAACCAGTTTCGCGCACAAATGATGCAACTCATTCATTGCGGCTGGTTGGTGGTTCAGTCACCCCCGGTAAAACAGATATTGGCAAATTGCGCTCATTCTAAATAGACATTACACATAAAACATATCTGACACTACCAACCAGTTATATCGACTATACATCCGTGCTTCATGGATATACCCTCCTGTAAACTAACATAGATGTGGAACCCCCACCATCTGTAAATCATGTTCCTAGGAAAACCCATGGGTTTTCTACATCTTTTTGCAAAGGTTTACCCCAGGATATTCCTCCAATCTCCTGTGCTGGGGTGTTCCAACGACCTTCCTCATCTTCCTCACCAGTGGGCTCCTGGAGATTATTGATGGTTGGTCGTCCAGTGTCACACAACCTACCAACCCCAGGTTTACCGAGTGCCGATGCTTCTTGGTTCATGCTATCCTAACTAATTCGACATATCCACTTGGCCGCTTAGCAAATCAACCAAGCAACTCAGTTGCCTGTCATACGTCAGCTATAAAACCCAATTTTTGGTACAAAGTGGGGCCCCCAGTCATGCCCATTGGTTCAGAATCACCCCATGAATACTATAGTTCTAAGCATAATGAACCATACTTATTGGAGGTATCTTCACCAACTTAGCTATTGTTTGGGCGCCCAACTGTTGTTAGTGAAATCCGCATTCCCGGTGGATAAATCTATCATAGAACCTACCCAACTTGGGACCCCTTCCGCAGCCACAGCCCAGTCCAAAATGGATAGCAAGACTTTGACTGATCCACGTTCGAAACCATTCACCTGGCGCAAGTCATACAGGGGTTTCCATAAATGAGGGCGCCTAAAATGGATGGTTTAATAATGGAAAATCCGACTACAATGAATGATTTGGGGGTACCCCCATTTCAGGAAACCTCCGTGTACGCGATGGAAGTTGGAAACTGAATTCCAAACAGTTTCAGCGGAACTTAGCAAAACCTGTATGTAGCCAGCTGGTACCCATGACATGTTGCACCCACGATGCCGGGCATGCAAGTAAACTGGATGTACTGTGGCTATCTTCAGTTTCCATGAATGGTGAAGTAACAGAAATGTACCTGCAACATTATAAAAACCAAACTGAGGGCATCTAAGGGCAATATACCGATCTTCATCGCATCTTGTGTCTTGAAATACACAAGTTTGGGTCAAAATTAGCTACCAGTAGCCCCCAAATAGATCCAAATAGAACAATTACCCAAAATCGGATCAACAATAGGATCAACATCTGTGGTCCCCTGGGTCTTCAGTTTTGGCTCCAAAAACCGCATCTACACTGATCGTGTTGGAACCCTCACTGCCAGAATTGAATCCAATATTCAAAGAGAAACTTGGGCAAAAAAAAGGTGTTATTTTAAAGAAAAAAACGAAACACCAACAGACAAGTCAAGTCGAAACAAAACATTGGAAAACACACACACACACAAATCCCTTACCCTTGTGGCAATAGGATGGAGCACAGCTGACAGCGAGCTCCTTTTTCAGGGACAATTTTCAGTCATCGGCCGCCCGTCATGTCGACCTGAGGGCAAGTCAAAACCTTCAGTTGCTTGGTCCGTTTCACCATCCACATGATTATTCAAAGGCTTAAAAACCAAAACACAACTTACCCGGCCTTGTTGATTCTACAGTTTAACATAACGTACAGTTGTTTCATAGCTATTTGCTAAGCAAACCACGTTCAGTCATGTTCACCAACTTTCCCGGTGACATGGCGACCCTGAAAAAACAATACTTTCTTCGAGTGGTCCCCGCCTTGAAACACCATTCTGAAATAGTTTCTGACATACCACCTGGACTTGCATACGACATATTTATTCTGACATTCTATCTGACATTCTTTCTGTCATATATTCTGACATTCTAAATTTGGCATCTATTCTGACATACTTTCTGGCATATATTGACATTCTTTCTGACATTCTATCTGGTATATCTTCGGAGGTTCTTTGTGGTTGAGGTCCGGTGGGGAACACTTTGATCCGGAGCTTGCGGTGGAGGTCCGGCGGGGGACACTTTCAGCCGGAGGTTGCTGTTGGGGCCCGGCAGGGAACATTGCGCTCTAGAGCTTGCAGTTGAGGTCTGGCAGAGGAGGAGGAGGAGGCGGGCCAGCTGACATAAAATCTAACAACCCTCACCTGACAGGTGGGGAACAAAACGTATCAGAAAAGGAGATGTTTATTGCGGATCTCCAGACATGGCTGGCTGGAAAACCAACTATTTAGTTCGATTATTTTCCCAGCTACAAATCTCCATTTAGTTCAGGGATTTTCCAGCTACAGTACACCGGATGGTAAATATCGCAGATCAATATCCCAATTAAATTAGATAATATCCCTACAATTCCCCATTCACCATCCATTAGCCATGGTTTTTCATTGTTTTCCATACTTTCCCATAAATGTTCAATATTTTTCCATGGTTTATGAGGATGTTCCATGGATTTGTACTCAACATAACTGGTTGGTGGTTTCAACCCATCTGAAAAATATTAGTCAGTTGGGATTATTATTCCCAATATATGGAAAAAACATGTTCCAAACCACCAACCAGATAACCAATCTTGTGAGTCCCTTTTGAGCCATATCCACCCCACTTGTTGAGAACAACATTCTAATGATATGGCTATGTCGAAGACGTGGGGAATTTGTAAAAACATCCCAAATCCAATCAGTAAATGATTAATTGCTAAATAAATAGTTCGTAGTTCATGCCCAAAATTGAATTCAAATTCAATCTGCTAATCCGCCAGAATCACGACAAACTAATCTGAAATTCTATAAATATGTATACTGTATATATATATATATATCATTCTATTACATTAGACATTACCAAATTTGGTAAGCAAACCAATTTTGGTGGAACCCCTCACATCTTAACGCACCCTGTGATTTCTCCCAACGTTGGCACAGCTGCTGGCAATCCCGTTCCGCTTGGCAATTTAATCAAATTTTGGTGTACATGTATATATATATATGTATATATACTAGTATTACTCTTATAACTATTTATCATTATTGTTTTTATTATTGTTAGTACTACTGTTATTCTTCTCATTACTATTAAGCAAGTTTTACACCTGCCCCGGCCTTCCAGTTACTAGTGCATTATTTTGTAGTGAGGCCTGATGGTGGTGACTTCGACTTTGGGACCAGTGCCCAGAGGTACCAAACCTGCTCATTTTATAAATAGGCCTCCTGGCGGAACCCTGTAGTTTCCATTATATTTGATTCTGAGGGCCAGCAAAACAACGGTAAAACCGTCATCCAGTCTGTAATCACCATTGATACCATTGCCACGAACAAAAACTCAGGGGAACCCGAAAAACTCTAAGGAGTCAACTTTGCAAATCTTCCAAAGCTGCATACCTCAGGCATGACAGGATGATTTCAGGTCCACAGAAAAAATCACTGTAGAGCTGGGCATAGCTTTGGCTTTCGCCAGTTATCTGACTCCTGAAACATACTGTTACCAAGGTCCATGTTGATTCATGCTTTGGGGCCCTCCATTTTAGATAGTAACCAATCTCCCTTGCAGGCATGTCACATCATGGATTCCTGCTAGCCGTTGCAAATTTCGCTCCACCAGAACCAGAAATCACCAGAAATCATTGGATCGTCACCCGTCATGGCGAGGATATGAATCCAGTTTTGACCTGTGTTGCTATGCATCCAGCCTACAAACTCTTTGAAATCGCCATGTTTTGGCCAAACAACTATCGTATCACAAAAAACGACATATATGTATTTATATATTTAATTAGATGTACACATTTTTGATGACTTTTGGTTAAACCAAACACCACAACGTGTTTCTATGCTCCCAATAATCCAATGAACATGTGTTAGGAATTCATTTTGGGAGTCAAAACCTGGCCCCAGGTCACATCGAGCCCAGTGATACAGCCATATCAAGTTGGTCAAGTACCCTCTGGTTATGTCAAAATAGCTATTGAAAATGGCCCAGTCGAAATAGTTGATAGCTACCCAGCTAGAAAATGGTGGATCTGTCCATAGTTACCCTCTGGTAAACTAACATAACTATGGAAAACCACCATTTTTTTATGGGAAAATCCACTATAAATGGCAATTTTCAATAGCTATGTTAAATTACCAGAGGGTATGTTAGTTTACCAGAGGGTATCCCATGATGTTCCCATATCCCGATATCCCCATGACATCGCTGTGAAATGGGCTGCTTCTGATCTCAAAATCGGCTGTGATGTCTGGCTTCAGAAAACGTCTTCCCGTCGCGGCACGTGGACAGCTCCATGAGCTTCAAGCTCCGGTGGGCCAGCAGCACACGCTGTAAGACCTGGTTTAACCATCAACAAATCGAGGAATTCACGGGGATTTTTGTTGGGCATTTAATGGACAATTTTCATGGGAATTAATGGGAACATCATAGGATAATCAAATATGTCTGGGAAAATCTATGAACATCTACTAATTTAGTAGATCTTCAGAGATTGTCCCAGTCATATTTGATTATTCTATAGATGCTTATAGCTGGGAAAATCAATGAACATCATAAATCCAAAATTTTCCAGCAAACCATGTTCGATTCGCGGATGGTAAATGTCCGGTGCTGATTTTGAACATCACATCTGCAAAGTATCAGTTGGACGGTAAAAAAACTCATCAAAACTCCAATACTCTCCGGTAATCAAACATAGCAGTGGAAGAATCACCCATTTAGTTTGATCAATCTCCCAGCTATAAACTTCTATTTATTGTAAAATGTTGCGATGAACAAATACGGGCTCGGATCCGTGAAATCGATACTCGAAAGCAGATCCGTGAAATCGGATCGGTTGAATGTTCGTCACTACTGTGAAACCATGCCTGTAAAATCCTGTAAACCTCGAAAACTAGATATACCAAGATAAACAAACAAAATACGAATTGGAAGATGTCAGTCACAGTTGCAATTGCACTTCATTTGGGTGAGTCCAGGTTTCATTTTGGATGGCGTAAACTTATGGAACTTTGACAAGGAGAAGCTTTCAAGCATGTATATTGAAAAATGACCATTGAGTGTTCTGCTTTGAGATTCCAAATCATTTCCAAGTGGATGTGCATCCTGGTTACTAGTTGGTACCTGGCTAGTAACCCAGTTTGATTGGGGTTTAACCTATACATTTAGATGAGATTACATGTATACACAGCAACTGGATCAAAAAATAAATCGCAGCCGCTTGGTAATTGGATACCATCCGCTTGTTGGCAACATAAGGTCCGTACGTAGCTACCCTCTGGTAATTTAACATAGCTATTGAAAATGGCCCAGTCGAAATAGTGGATTTACATGGATTTACCCATTGAAAATGGTGATTTTCCCTCGTTTTTGGTATGTTTACCAGAGGCTACGCCATTTGAACCACCAGCAACAAACATTCGGATTCTCCCAGGACTCACGGCACCACAGCGACCCACCTCCCCTGCCATGGGCTGTTCTTCAGTCAGCAGGCGCTTCGTTAGCGCCTCAAAGAGGTGTTCATTGCCTCGGTGCGCGAAAATTTTGGAGAGTTCACCCCACGTTGGAAATGGAGATTTCACAGGCCTCGCTGATTTATGATACAAGGTGGTGCCCCCCAGTTATGTTTTTTGGTTTATAATCCCATTAACTATAGATATATCACCAACAAAAACCATAGTTATTGGAGTTATAAACCAACTTAGCTATCTAGGGGGCACCACCTTGTAGCTAAGTTGACTTTTTGTTTGCCTTGCTTAATGTTTGGGGTTGATTAGGGGAATATAACATGATACAACTAGAAATTCTACAACTGGGGAGGCCTCACCTGGGACAATCCGAAAAAAAAAATCACTGATTAAACGGTGTGCCACTGTGCAAATGACTAAACTAAAAATTGTGAAATTGATTACTGAATGGATATGATGCATATATATATATATGGGTGAATCCATTGTACCCCAATTTAGTCACGGAGTACTGACGATTGAGTTCTCACAGTGGATCACTGACAGGGCTATTCATCGTGGCTATTCATCGAGGCTACTGACAGGTCCTGGTGTCCTGGTGAAGATCGGCTCGTGGATGTGCACCAAAAGATCAATGGCCATTTCAGGATCCTAAAATGGAGGTACTGTACCATATAAGGCCATATTTTCTGGGGATATCCCCTTACATAGGCCTAAAAAATAGGCCTTATATATGATAGGTACCTCCAATTTAGGTTCCTGAAATGGCCATTGAAAAGAATGGAAAATAACAAGTAACTGCTTGGTGGTTAAAAAACCATCTTGAAAAATGATGGAGTTCGTCAATGTTGGTGGATTATTCCATACATGAAATGGAAAGTCATAAAATTCATGTTCCAAACCACCAACCAGTTATTAGAGGGAAAACATTGGATTATTTATGGACAATAAAACATGTTTGAAACCACCAACCAGATATTAATCATCATTAATCATCATTAATCATCATTAATCATCATTAATCATCATTAATCATCATTATCCATGATTATCCTATGATTATCCCATTAATAATCCTCATTCTCAACCTGGTTGACCTTCGAACTTTTCCTGGTCACATCTATCCGTTCGTTTGTTAACCGGCCCGGTGACGTACATTCAGCGCAGCATAAGCTTCCAGCATCTGAACTGCCTCCGGCGCCATGGGGGGAGATTGGAAGGTTTGGAAATTTCGAGATTCGACCGGGTACAACTACCTGTGTTTTGTTGGATGTCGTCACAACAGGTACTGAATTGGCCAGGGAATGGCAGGGCATGTGAAAATATGTGAAAATGCTGTTCTATGCTTGAACATCTTGCCAGTCAAGTTGAAAGCAGTTTCTTCGCAGAAACTCGGGACCCTCCACAATTGACCACTGCACAGTTTACTTCAGGTGTAATCTCCTGTGTGTTTACAGTAAGGGATTTTCGAGCTATTTCACCACCAAAAATGAAATACATATAGAGAGTTTAAACTAGATCAGATGAGAATAGAATAGATTCTAGGTTAGATGTATTAGGTATGATTAGATGTACTAGATTCTAGAGAATAGATTCTAATCAAAAATATGAAAGAATTGAATAGGATCAAATCATCCAATATCCATAAGACCATATATGCTATATATGGTAACATTTACCATCAATATACCCCATTTATGTTAGCATATATACCAGCACCATGGATCCTATGGGTAGGATCATCAATAGAATTTAGCATCCAAACTCTGATTTTCCACCTAGACCCTCCAGGTACCTTGGAAAAACACGTGGTATTTTTTTCGTTTTGGCCAATAAATCTAATACTTTTACCCATTCTTGGAGCTACAACTGGAGACTCTGGCTGTATAGATATATATATATATATATAACTATATATATATAACTATATATATATATAACTATATATATAGTTATGTATATATATATATATATATATGTATATAATATAACTATGGGTAATTAAATACATATAATCATATATATATATATATATTCTCAGCTTAAATGGTAACAATGTTGACATCCTAGTCTAGCTTGTTTTACCACCAGTTCTGTTGGTTATACCCTCTGATAATTGAACATAGTTATGGAAAATCATAATGTTCAACAGGTAAATCGTCTATATATACATGGCCCTTTCCTTATATAGCTATATGGGGATGGGTCAAAACCTATGAACTTACCAAATGACGGCGGGAATCACCATCTAAAATATATAACGACCTCTTTTAGTGTATTGAGGGTAGCAGGGCTTTGAGCCAGATGTTCAATTGGCAAGTCTGATTATCCTACTACATTCTCATGATATTCCTATTAAATCCCATGAAATCCAATGAGATTCCCATGAAATTGTCATGTACATAACTAAATTACAAGGGGCTACCCATCAAATTCAACATCATTCAACCATTTGATCCCATTACGTACCTACTTGGTGGTTCATCCCACTTACTAAGTAGGTTATAACCCTGATATCCTGATTATAAGTGGGATAAGTAGGTGTTAATCTACTTTTAGCTAGCCTTATATCCCACTTACGATCCCTGGGATGAACCGCCAAGTAAGTAAAATCCGTGATTTCCGGTGGTTAAATCCACCATTTCCTGCGGTCATACTGGTGAAATATCACCATCATATAGGTATTAACCGCATCGACAAATTGTTGCTGACATGTCCCCTTAAATATTCCAATCACAAGTATCACCAACATGATTTGTTGATTAAAGTATATATCATTATATATCCCCATCATTAAGTATTATCCCCATCACATATATATATATATATACCCCATCATTAAGTGTATTATATATATATATATCATTACTGGTTGGTGGTATACCTACCCCTCTGAAAAATATTAAACTCAGCTGAGATGATGACATTCCCAATAGATGGAAAATCGTAAAATTCATGTTCCAAAGCACCAACCAGGTGTACTATGGGCCATTTTCGCCAGGCACCTCGGCAACTTCGAAGCTGGGTGCCTGGACCAGGGACGACCTAGGGTGAGATCCAAGGGCCTAGGTTTTCCTCAGTTATCACATGTTTTTTTTCGTGATTTTACCAGGAAAAACTGTGAAAAACTATGCTCTAGTGATAAACAAATTGGAATTTTCCGTCCAAAAAAAAATAAGGATTCAGGCATTAAAATTACCCTCAAAGCTGCCATTAAAAGACTGCTATTTGATCATCCAGCGAATGGAATTCAAGCACCAAAATTAGGAATTTAGGGTGTCTGATAGGTAAATTGGTTCAAGACTAAGTGTTGGACTTCTGGTGTTGATTCATCCGCAGCTGAAGGGGGTTCTCCCACAAAACGTGGAGTTTCTTGCCTATGAGGGAAATGGTTGGCTGCGAGCCCCATGAAAATTTCTCAAATTCCATGGGGCCTCTGCATTGAATGGATGAACATCCCAGGTAGATCTCCGGCCGGTCATGTTTGTTGCTTTCCTAATCAAACGATCGTTTTTGTCATGTAGAATCACCTAGAATCACCACAAAGCCTACTTCATCTGGCGCTGTAAACTCACTGATGAACTGAGGCAGCTACTTGGGATATCAAAAGAGATGCTGATTTGACAACGCTACCAGAATCGATACGTCCCAAAATGGGACCATCAGAGCACTTGATGAATGGCCCCACAAAAATAGAAAGGCAAATTACTGGTAAACCGCAAGAAAAGGACGGTTGTTGATTCATTACGTATAACTACTGCTCACTGTACACTCTATATCACTTCTAGGGAGGGTACGAATCATTGATGTTTCAGCACAAGTAAGGATCCATGGTTATTGAAACTCCCTGTCCTCATTTTCATTGTCATCCTCATGATAACCCGCGTCAGGTACTCTTCTTGAAAGGAATCAGATGCAAAGCAATTCTTTAATTTCGACTTGTAGGGGTAACAAACCAATGTCACACACACAAATTTCGTTGCTTAAACTTAAATCACCCATGCATCAACTAACTTTTTACATTTTTACCACCTATACCATCCTTAAATCACGATTCAGCCCATACTTCAACCATCAATGTTCCCAGCGCTATCTCACCATTTTCCAATGGTTCTCCCACAATTCCTCACATGTTCCAAGGTAAAACCATCATTTTCCAGGCTAAAACCACCATTTTCCCAACATTTCATACCTTTTCCCACCATTTTCCCAGCGTTTCCCCAGCGTTTCACCAGGTGCTCCACAGCGCCTTGGCGATGGCTTCCTCGGCCAGCAGAAACAGCACCCGAAAGTCTCGCTGCTCTGCGGACGCGAAGGCGCCCGCGCAGCGCGCCAGGTCCTGCAGGTTTAGCAGGGCATATGTGACCAACATGGGCGTAGCAACTGTAGCATTGAGCATGCATGGAATATTTTAGATGCTGACCTTTTGGCTATGATCAAGAGTAGTATCTGACACAAGAGACATGACTGTGGTAGGTAACAACCACCTCCTACCAAAAATGGAAGATTTCTGGGAGAAAGTTGCTATGCCAAACCGTTTCACACTTTTGTGTTTTGAAATGGTCCATTTTGTGGTCATTGTCACTGCGTGCTCACAGGGATAAGAAGGATTTCGACTGACCACCAGATGACCAAAAAGGATCTTGATCCACATAACATTGAGAACCAATCAACCATGAGAATCTAACTTGGATGCGAAAGTTGAGGTGGGGTAAACTGGTGTGCCACGGGGAATTCATTGAAGAACTTCCTATGAGTTAGTACAAAAATACATATAAAGCCTGGATTGATTGTTCAGAATTCAGAACAGTGTTTTCTTTCACATCCAAATTGGATGTTGAATGGGCGCCACTTCACAACCATCAAACATTACAGAACCATCCACGTGGAGATCTACCGGCTTCAAAAGCTGCCTCGCGGAGCTGGATAAGTTATTCACTGACACAGGGATTTCACTCCAAATGCTGGTTTTACGTTGGACAATAGTGATTTTCACAATGAACAATGGTGAGCTGACCATGGAAAAATATTGATTTCCAATTCCTTTTCCTTCGGGAATCCTGGATGTTCTTGCCATCCTCATGGCGGAAATTTGGGTCAAGTTGCAGCCGAAATATGCCATGAACCAACAGTTGAAGTCACCAGTAAACCAACTTACCCACCAGAAACGAATCCAATGAATCATAAGGTGGACTTATAACAATAGTTTACTAGTTTATATCTAAACCATAAACATCCACAAACCCATATTGTTTGGTTGCTTTGGTGGTTGCCATCTTAACATATTATTGTGCTGCCATACCACGACTACGGGGCACCGTCCATCGGGAAGTCCTCTGCCTTCATGGTGTCTGCCAACTTGCCTCAGAGCCATGGTCAGCTATGGTGTTCCTTGGTATTTTTTGGCTGGCAAAAAGTCTTACTTTTGGGATTGATAAACAATGTAAACATCAATTTACATTTATATTACCCTTTGGTTATTTAACATAGCCATGGAAAATGGCCCATGTATAAATGTTTTTTGATGATTTACCTATCAAAAATGGTGATTCTCCAGTTCGCTACGTAAAATAAATAGCCAGATGGTAATTCTTAAAATAATCTATATATGATCCCAAGAACTGGTAAATCCAATCCATTCATATCCTACAAAAGGCTAAGCATCTGAGAGGCAATAAAATCCATCCACATTCCTGTGCAACTAGCTTCTGACTGAAAGGCAAGCGACATGATGTGAATCTGCGTTTTTTCTCTTAAAATCCCAGACTAAAAAGTGGGCATTTAGCCTCTAAGAATTCATGCTCTTGCCTACTCGTGTGCGTATCCTGGATTGTCTACTTATAATTAACTAGTTTTAAATTACGATGATGACGGATTGAATGTTTCAAGGCGATGTTTTTCGACTTTGAGGCCCACAACAAAGAGCCTGAAGTGGTACTTACTAGACACCCAAGCACTACCACCCCCCAAACAAAAATCGGCTTTGGCCAAAGACGAGCCAACAGATCCCAATGAGACATTCACCCCATCAAGTCTAGTTGAGTCGGTTTGTCATGATTTTCTCAAGTCTAAACCACCAATCTTGAGATCCATTTGCCCAAATTCACAGGCCTGGGCCCAGTTTTCACAAGGGTCTGTTTCCCGTTCAATGGAGCGAAATCTCAATCGATGTAAGATTTTTCACCAAGCCCAAAAAAGAGGTTTGTCTACCAGTGCAACATGAAATGCAGTGATCAAACTGCAGATCTTGGCCCAAGCTAGGTATCCTCCCAGCACTTCCATCAGGCTGGAGTTCTTAAATGATAAGTAAGTAAAACTCGATTATAACCCACAACTTATCCCAGATATTGTCATGTGTATATATAATAGTTGTGTAAGGGCGCTATTCAGAAATTTTAACTTCCAAGCAGGGATCTGCGTTAGTCGTTTCAAGGCTGTGCAACTCACCTGCTTGTCTGGTTATCACAAAATCTTCCAACTATGTTGGGACTCAGAACCCACAAAAACTACCCTCTGGCAGTCAAACATAGCAATTGAAAATCCCGGCAGTTATGGCCGGTTATTAGTTATAACTGGTTGTAAATGGGACTGTAGATTCCATAACTGGTTGGTGGTGCAATAACCCTCTTGAAAAAATATGAAAGTCAATGGGTTCCGGATTATCCCATATATGAAATGGAAAATAAATAATGTTTGAAACCACCAATCAGTACTTATAACTGGTAAAGGGGCCATAAGTGTATAAATAGACATGTTACTGGGAAAATCACGGAACGATGCTGGACGTTCACCTCGACACAGCACTGTGGCCCCCCAAGTGATGTGAACGTGGGTTTAGATCACCCCATGAATACTTGTTGTTTCTGTTTGTATCAGAAACCGCGAAATTGGAGGTAGCAATTCACCAAACAATCGCGATTTCGGTGCGGTTGTACAAACCAATCTAACTAGTTCGATATATCTACCATAAAACCCTAGTTAAGTGAGTGACTTATCTAACCAGCTTAACTGGCTAAGTAGGGGGAGCCCCACGTGTTTTTCCAGCCCAAGGGGCACGCCCGGTCGCCGGCCCACTTCCAATTCGCTTCCCTTGTGGACTCTGAACCACCACTGGCTCGCGCCAGTGACTGGCAGTGCCTGAGTGGTGATGGTGATGGGTTCCGAAGTTGCGAAATGACCACCAAAAAATGGAGGTTTTAATGGGAAGTATCATCTATAATCAATAATTGTGGGATAAGTTATCAGATGTTATGCTTGTATGTTTTTCATTATTTGACCTAAATTAAGTTGAATAGATGGTTCAAGGCTAATTTGGGTCCAAATCCCAAGCATATCCAAGCATTCTCAACATGTACCTAAATGTACCTGCATCTTGAGGATATGTTCACAACAAATTGTAGCAATAAGCACCACAATATCCCACAGTTATGGCCATTTATTAGTTATAGCTGGTTATAAACGGGATTATACATTCCATGAATGGGGTTAGAAGTACACTGGCAAAGGGCCAAAATATCCCATGCTGTAACACTGTACTTACAACAAAGTGCTACTGCGCCTTGAGGTTTGTTGCTGTTCCTGGCCATTCTTTGTGCAAAACTCCCAGGCCGGTAAGCATATCCAAATAGTCACCCTTGAATAATTTCATGTGGCGATGGAAAATCCAACTTCAACTTATAATTTTTATGTATCATATATATATATATATATGTATATATGTATATATGTATATATGTATATATGTATATATGTATATATGTATATATGTATATATGTATATATGTATACACATTCTATGATCATGTAAAAAAAAAAACATCAGACAAAACCATGTATTGAGGGATTTACTATTGCGCTGTTTGTTCAAGGTACACAAGTCCGGGTGTCCCCATTGGACATCCCCGTTCTCAGTCGGATGCTCGAGTCGGTCGACCAGGTAGCCCATCTCCAAGGTTCCGTTTGTTCAAATGGGATCCCAGTCGACCAACAGTCATCAAGCATATCATTGGTTGGTGGTTGACCTAACCCTCTGAAAAATATGAAAGTCAGTTGGGTTTACGATTCCCAATATATGGAAAAAAAAACTTTACTTGGTGTGATCCCCACCATGACATTGATACATTTTGTTGCTCGCAAATCTTCTGGCATTCTATCTGGCATTCTATCTGGCATATCTTCTGGCATTCTATCTGGCAAATCTTCTGGCATATATTCTGACATATCTTCTGGCATTCTATCTGGCATTCTATCTGGCAAATCTTCTGGCATATATTCTGACATATCTTCTGGCATTCTATCTGGCATTCTATCTGGCATATCTTCTGGCATATGTTCTGGCATTCTATCTGGCAAATCTTCTGGCATATATTCTGACATATTTTCTGGCTTTCTATCTGGCATTCTATCTGGCATATCGTCTGGCATATGTTCTGGCATATCTTCTGGCATTCTATCTGGCAAATCTTCTGGCATTCTATCTGGCATATCTTTTGGCATATCTTCTGGCATATCTTTTGGCATATCTTCTGGCATATCTTCCGGCATATCTTCTGGCATATCTTCTGGCATATGTTCTGGCATACCTTCTGGCATTCTATCTGGCATACCTTCTGGCATTCTATCTGGCATATCTTCTGGCATTCCATCTGGCATATCTTCTGGCATTCTATCTGGCATATCTTATGGCATTTTATCTGGCATGTCTCGTGGCATTTTATCTGGCTTCTATCTGACATTCTATCTGGCATCTCTTCTGGCATTCTATCTGGCCGTTGAGGTCCAGCGGTGCACACTGAGCTGGGCAGGTCCCAGGTTGAGGTCCAGCGGTGCACAC
>Ga0126342_10002053_pt1 | contig 30468 bp, 34 predicted proteins | sample Cyp1metagenome_FD_92528 | JGI IMG/M metagenome (GOLD analysis project Ga0126342, IMG submission 92528) | Coral microbial communities from Lord Howe Island, Old Settlement Bay, Australia - Cyphastrea 1 metagenome | ecosystem: Host-associated > Invertebrates > Cnidaria > Coral ...
GCGCTCAACACAGGGGCACGGCGAGATTTCGTTCCCTTTCGGCAACCACCCCCCCCCACACCCCCTATTCTCACTTCGTTCGCAAACAGCAACTAGCCAGCTAGCTGGCTTTCGTAATAATTTTAAACCAAAGCCAACACAACTTAGAAAACCTTTTAAAAACATAAGAAGTCAAATAACTAAATTAAAAACACGCATATCCGTGATACCATTGACTGTGAAACTAAAAACATAATGAACATACACCTGCTTTAAACGTATTTACACAGAAATATATGTAAGTCAATTCTAACTTTGCCATATATATAACCCAGCTGTGAGGGTGGCTACTTGTGGCCGATTCGTCTGACGTCTGTTGTTTTGTTTTGTTGTGTCGCGTTTTGAGCCGCTATTCTTGTGCACTTGTTGCAAAGCTGTAATTTGATGCGTCTGTTCAGGACGCTTTCTGTCTGAGCTTGCTGCCGTTGGGCCCGGCTGCTGCTGCGGCTGTTTATTGTCATAGCTGATCCGGTAGGGGATCTCGAGGGCCTCGAGGGTGCGGACTTTTCCACCGATGACCGCTGTCATATAGTACGCCAACTTGAGTGATCCCTCCACATTCCTGAAAGTAATCTGATAGTTGTGCTCTCCCTTTCGGAAGATGCCTGATATTCCGCTGTGTGAAGACTTCCGGGAAATAAACGCCATCGGAGTTTGTCACATTAAGCACACTTTTGCTGATACAGGGCCCTACCCAGCGTCGCAAAGTTCCCTTTCCAAACGTTCGAAAAAATCCACTGTGCCCGGTGACATTCGAGAGCGCTCCATGCAGGTCCCACCGTTTCCGCAACAAAATAAAGGGCGTCGTTTCCTTAACTGCGGCCTCCTTGACTTGTTGGCTTCCTTCAACCGGTTGCAGGTGGGCGTTAAATGGCGTTAAGAATGTGAACTGCCAGAGCATTACCCGAAGTCCCTGGGACAAGTGATGGACGCCTTTCGTCAAGCGAATGACCTCTTGGGTAGGAGGCATGATTCCGGATAGCTTAAAGCTCTTTTTTATGCCCTTCTCTTTCTGGGCGGGTTGCGGGTTCTGAGCCAATCTGCGGGCCAGGAGAGTGAGCCGTAAGCAGGTATGTGTTCGATGTACCGGAAAGAGGGTGGGAGGGGGGGGGGAGGAGCATGTGGCAGAGCAGTGGCAGAGTGAATCGAGCGTAGATGTGTGTCCGTGTGTGCACAAGAAACTTGCAAGCTGTGCTGCCGCCAAAGAATGCTTCCGCCAAAAAAAAGCTTTGGGGTCGCCAGAGGATGTCAGGTGCCAAAGAACACCTCCCCCATGCATGTTGTGCGATGTGCGCGTGGCGGAGGGATTGTCACTACATTGTACTGGTATGTGTGATTTGAGAAGGCGCATGACGCTTGATTATCCTTAGGTGACAAAGATTCAAAAAGAATAGACATCGGTTAGCGAATGGGAAATAGGAGGTGTATCAGCATCCTATTGCGATTGACAGAAAGTAAAAGAAAATCGACATGAGGAAAGGATGTCGGCGTGAGGGAAGGAACGCACATGTTCAGCGATATGTGGTGTGTGGGAAAAAGTGTGCGCATGCATCGCGCAGCCGTCAAAGAACGGCTCAGGGGGCGCCAGAGAACGTCAGGTGCCAGAGAACACCTCCCCTTCAGGTGATTTCCTCTTGGCGTCCTAGAAACCATGGTTGTGTCGTGTCTTTTTGTAACCCCAAAAACATCAGTGGCAATCTGCTGAGAAGGGTGGCTACTTCGGTCCAGTTTACCGGAGTGCCCTCGGCTGTGGTGTATTGGACAATTGTATCGTGATACTTTTGGCGCAGAGCCCTGTCGCTGGGCGCACAGGGAGGGGTCTACTTTGATATCCTTTGAGCGGTGCTAATTTCCTAGCTAATTAAATAAGTGAATGGTCCGTATACGGTGTCCAATCTCGTTGGAAGGCTTCCCATGCTACCTCGGGGTGGCTTGTTAAGACCCGGTGAGCATTTCCAAGGTGCTTCTCGGCTACTAAGCAATAATCCACCAGGTGAGGGGTCCCTTAGCGAGGGTGCAACCATGTGGTCTTCTTGGGTTGGGGTGTCCAAGTGTTAGCGACTACCAAGCCTTGATTGGTACAGAATTGAATTAGCATTGAGATGTGACGGGGCTGAAGTTGTCCAATGAGGTGTTCAAGGTCATCTACGCATTCCTGTAGTTCATCCGCCGTGGCTCGACTGCTAGGAGCATAGGTCGCGATAATTGACAACCCCAGTTTTTGGAAACGCGGTATTTGTATCAACATGCTTTGACACTGTTCCCCTTCACCATCTGTGTTGACCGGTAGGGTGCTGTTCCACCAGGTCAAGGTCCAGTGTTCATTAATGACCATATTAACTTTACCTTGGCTGACTAACGTCCATCTAGGTTGACTTGCTGCTTGAGTTTCCAACACCATATTGGTACTGCGACTATCTCCCACGGTCTATGTTCCCACAAATCAATCATCTCATCCAGTTTGTGATCCTGATCGATATAATCCGTGCGTGCACCTAATTGACGCGTGTTCTAAGACCCTATGCGACAGATACGTTTGACTTGACGTTTCTTCTGAAAGCGATCCAACCACTTCCTGTTCCCTATTCTCCTGAGTTTCTGCTCCCGTTTAGTCTTTTTCCGTGCTACTCTGTCCAGTACCAAGGTAGGCCTATTGCGTTTGAACCCTGTGTCAGTTGAGGGTTGTAGGACCATTACGCTATGAGCCAAAGACGGGCCCATGGGAATATGGTCAGCGGTGTCCCTACAAAGTTCTCTCGTTGAGTTGAAAGACGATGGGGGGTACTCGCAAAACAGAGGGTGGGTAGAAAGAAGAGAAGGCAAAAGAAAGTAGGTCAGTCTAATGCATTCCAGTGATTGCGAGTGTAATGTTACTGTGTCACTCAAGGATTGGTTGAAACCCACAACGTGAGTTGAAGTGTCGGTGCCCACCCGCCACTTCTAGATGGAGCAATTAAACTGGAGAGGAACATAGACAGTCATAGACCAGCCGAGTCCCCAAGATGATCGTTTGCCCCAACACCCCAATTTGTGTGCTTCCCCCTCTAGTAGAACCAGAGCCCCCAGGGGAGTGGAGTTGGCCCTGTTGTCCTGGAATCTGGAATTGAGCCAGAAACACCACCCACTGCCATTCCCAATCATGGCCTCATCCTGTAATACAACACCTTGCTGCCCACAACAGCTGCGATAGGACTCGGCGAAGGACTTCCAGTACTCGACACGTTGGGCCTCCAATGTAGCCAGCTGCTGAGCCGTGGACAGCAGCAGTTCATCTGCAGCCGCCTGATCGGTCACGTGCTTGCGCGCACGCTCGCGATATTGCACCTCACCTTGGGCGCCAAAGACCCAGTGGATTTGGGATCACTGTGGCCTCAAAATTGGGCAACGACTACTTAAGGACAACAGAAAAAGAGAGAGAGAGAGAGAGGGCGGTTTGGATCGCCGGGGCCCAACCTTTGGGTAACTCGCATAGAAATAGAAAACCCAAAGATTGTATATAAATCATTCTGAATCTTGATATGGGAAATGATGGCCAGTTCATCCCGCTTCGAAGTTTGGGTGTTCAGGTTTCAAGGTTCATCAGAGGATGCTTCACCTAGGCACTCAGCCACGAGTCCGGTGGTGCTCGTTCTTGAGCAATGGCCCGTGCAGCTTCTTCCACGCGCTCGTGATGATTTTGCCACGCTTGCTCCGCAGCTTGATGGGATTCATCCCAGAGACGGATGGCGGAAACAACCTGAATTGTTCAGGGGCTGACTGCTGGTTTGTGACCTAGTAACTGGAAGGCCAGAAAACCCTTTGATGAGGGAGTAGCTGAGTAGCACTACTGAGGGCAGGCTAACGCAGTTGCAGAATCAGAAACATAATTGCACATCCCTGGTACCAAGTTTGTTGCTCCTATCATTGCGAACAAGGTAAGATCATGTTTGATCATGCTGCATGCGTACCTGTGCCTCCGGTGGCACCACCAATGGAAATTACTCGAGGAGCTGCTGTTCTTGCCAAGGGGCTTGTGAGGACAAGTGATCAGACAAAGTTTGAAACCGCTGTATAAGGTTCTGCCCGCCCTCTGGTGCTGCGGTTGCCCAGCACCTTTGTTGTTTTAAGGGGCTGCACAAGGGATATCAAGGGATGGTTTCTCCTACAATATTTCATGGGAAGGCCTATCCCTCGTCAATTAGGCATGAGGCTGCAAGCAGTGGTACAGCACCCAGCCAAACAAAGTCCAATCTTTTTCGAAGGAGTTACCTCTTCTGGAGGGATGACGTCAACCCAGGCTTCCCATGATATGAACGCAGTAGTTCTAAAACCCTTGTCGAATTCCCTTGTGCTCCATGCGTCTTTTGAAATGAACCCTAATAAATTTCACTGCAATCAGCTCAATCCCCAACAGAGTGACTGACAATATTGAATCCCGCAATCCCCCAGACATATCCTCGGCAACGACCCCCTGAATAAAATTGTAGTTCAATATGCCCAACTCAACTATTGGTCAAGATTGGGGTGCCCAAACATGGATGGTCAATACTTCAAAATTCCTGTGGGTTGGCCTCCTATTTTTCATTATTTTTCCCTCACTCCATTGGGCACTCTCAAGGGTTACCCGTTCCCTCACCAATGATTTTAATTCAATGAATACCCTATGTGTTTGAAAGCAAAATATGGGAAAATTATATGTAAGTTCTGACTGCTGTGACCAGGATTCAACACAAACTCCGCCACTCGGCGATGTGAATCGTGTCGCCACACCCTATGCGTGTTCGCTATCGTATAAAATAACCATTTAGGAAGACTTGCGCGGGATTGGGTTGTTTAGGAAATCTTGTAAGTAGCGTCACCAAAAAATTCAGATCAACTGACAGAGTGAGCACAAATCCTTACAATTACAACGCCGCTTCAGCCCCCAACTCAACCATGGGATAGGGCACCCCCCGAAAATTGGTGTTTTTTTCCACATTTTTCCCAATATATGTTAAAGTCACACATGGGAGGTATACCGAATTGTCATGTGAAAGCCAAATCCCATATTCATGGGTGAAATTCCAATGTTTATGTCAAGTTATCATCCTAAATCCAAATTTTGGCTGGTGAAATCACCACCCACCTACGTGGACCGTCAAAAACATGATATTATATACCAGCCCCATTCTTCTAGATGATTTTCCAGTGTTTTCCCATAGTTTTCCTGTTAACAAAGGGACCAGGGATACCCCCCGGTAAACTAACATAGCTATGGCAAATCACCTTCTTTTTTCATAGGCAAACAAACTAAATGGCCATATTATCCATATTCATCCATATTCAATAAGTTCAACTGCTATGTTACTACCCATGGCCCCACGGCTAGCCCTGGCCGCTCCAAGGCACTTGGTCAACCCTTGCAGCGCGTGGCGTTCGGAGGCCACGAGCCACGCGGCCGGCGCGGCGTCGGGCTCCAGGCGCAGCGGACGCCAACGACTGTCCAACTCATCCAGCGCCTGCACCGCGGCGTTGAAGGCCACTTGGTGCCTGGGAAGTGAAGAAGATGAACAACATCTGCCTGGTCATATTTATATATTTTTTTTACCGTAACATATGGTAATATGAATGTGATATGAATGTAATATGAATGTAATATGAATGTAATATAAATGTAATATGAATGTAATATGAATGTAGTATGAATGTAATATGAATGTAATATAAATGTAATATGAATGTAATATGAATGTAATATGAATGTAATATGAATGTAATATAAATGTAATATGAATGTAATATGAATGTAATATGAATGTAATATGAATGTAATATGTATATATGATATATATATATATATAGATGTGATGTATGAAATGATCTTGGTATGTGTGTGTGTGTCCGTATAGATCTGTATGATAATGTGTATGTGTGCGTGCATGTGGGCATGTAAAGACAGAGAGATTTACACTGATTTGCACATGTAACATTGAGAAACGATAAATCTGGGCAAATCAGAATGATTTACCAAGCTGAAATAAGGAAATGTTGGGACGATTCCCTTACTAACCCAACCATCAACATACGGTAACGTCGTAGCGGGATCGTTATCTGGTGCTGTCTCTTTCCGAGTTTCTGTTGTACCACTTGTTGTCCGTTCGTTTGAAGTGTTGACCCTGAACCTTCGAGGTTGGATTTTTGAACGAGTTCTCGAAGGGGTGATGATAAGAATCCCCAACATATTCTGTTTGTCTTTGGGTGCTTTATCAGCAATATTTTAGTGTCTCTTGGTTAGTTTTCTCCCCATCTTTACATTAGTCAAGAAATGTCAAGAACCACCCAATCTCTCCATAATAACATGTACGAACCAACATCTCATAATTTCCATGACCAACCCAGGCTGCCCTTTGCCATGGCCATGGCGGCCAAGGCGCAGCCGTTGCCTCGTTTCCACCACTGCCAGCCACGACTTGATGGAGGTCAATGCGCTCTGAAGCTGCAGCTACTGTCGGCAAAGTTCACCTGGCGGAACAAAGGAACAAGCCGGACATCAGTGACATCACCATGAAAATCATTCTTGGATATTAACCCCAATAAAAATGAATTGATATATATATATATAGTAATTGTACTAGGGATTGATAGGGATTGATTGAGTTTTCCATCCTTTGGAATAGTTGGAACTTGTTTTCCCCCCGCATCTAAGCGCAATCGGTCCAGTTAGGAAACTTGCAAACCAAGATGGCCTGGAAGAACCATCTCCTTTGGAACTTGTGTCCACAAGTCGTGGGATGGCCAGAACTTTGTTGAACATGTTCCCTCTGAGCAACTTCGGACGGTATCTTCCGAATGATATTCATCAGAAGCACGACAACTCTGCCAAACAAAACACATAAAGAGTCATGACAGCGGATAAAACAATCCCCTCCCAGGCCGTTGCATAGCCCAGTAGCTGGCCTTCGGTGTATTTCCTTCGAATCGCGTGGTTTTCTCTGCGGGCTGCCTCCCATTCGGACAGGAAGAGGCAGCTTTCTCTTTCAGCCGCCTCTTCCATGGCAACCCTCCCCTCCTGCTGATGTATGTCTCCTGTGCCCACATCAATGGGGCAAACGAAATTCATCGAAAATCTATGTCTGAAGAACCAGAATGCTGACATAGTCCACTTCTGTTTTTTTTTGGGCATGCATTGCTGATGTAAATCAAGGTCATTGGCTTCTCGGTCAGCTCGTGAGCAGCTGCAATCATCCAATCATCCAACTAGGAGACTGAAATATCGATGTTCAGTGAATTGCCATTGACACATGTGATACCTGTGCCTGGCTGCAAGACCCGTTTTCCAATCCTTCACACTGCTGTCAGCAGGCCTAGCTGCTTTGCACCAGGCCCCGAGGAAAAACATGGGAAAAACTATACAATCATATACAATCAAAGCAACTTTGTGCTGGGTGACTTCCCTGTTTGGTCGCACTTCATGGTACGATGAAAATATTCAAAGTTCACCTGATGCTTGTCATCGTGCAATGATACCTTGCACCGGAGGCAATGTCATGGGGGTTCCCACAAATTCGGTTCAACGGTTCAACCACCAACCTACCAAACCAGCCACCCGTGCCAAGACACACAGGGTGCGAAGGTACAATTGTAGCGCAAATCTGATGCCGTGTAGGACTGGCGCGCCTCCAAGCTATTGCCTGTGATTGGACATGTGCCACTCAGAACCACGATGACTTCAAAGAAATCCATAGCCTTGGTGAGCGGCCACTAGCTCACTTGCAGCTTCCCCCAGTCGACGATGGTGTCAACCAACCAGCCATCTCCAAGAAACTTAATCTGTATACTATGTACTTACTACAGTGTTTACATATATCATATATATATATATTCATATATCATACATTTGCCATCAAACTGTCAAATTGCCTCAAAATAATCTCCAGCTTTGGGGCCTCAACCTATGACCCCCCCCCTCCCCCTTGTCCGCGCTTTCCGGTCCAGCAGCCTGGATTTGGTCGTGAAACTGCTGCATGTTGCGTACAGGGCCACTACCTGAGCTGAAACCATTGACTTCTGAAGGGCTACTCTACACGGTTTCCAATAAAGAAAAAAAAACGGTGATAGATGGATGGCTCCAAAAATGGCGAAACAAGAGTTGGTGACCCCGAAATTGTATGTGTCGTATCATTGACCTTGAATTGGTATGTTTCGTGCGAACAATGGCCACATTGGCAGGCCATTGGTATCTGATTCTCGAACTTGTGGGTCCCCCAGTGGGGCCATAGTTGTCACATCCTAAAAGTCAACGGTTTGTTTGGGGTTGCAAGCCCCCTGCTGGTAACGTAAATCTAGCCAGCTAATCGCAACTGCTGTCAAGATGCTGAGGGGGCTGGTCTCGTCTAAACAATGAACCACTTTGGTAGGCAGTGTGAGAAAAAGTTTCCCATCCTCGGTGGCGCAATGAGAGGATGCTGCACTATGGGAATGGCAACAAGTCAATGGCTGGGTCCCCCTGAAACCCAATATGTACGACCGAAAACAATTGCGTTAGAACTTTGGAGGACCGTTTTCGCGTTAGAACTGGTCACTTTAGGTTCCAGGCTCAATCTTGATCATCCAATGATCATCCCATCCCCTTCATAGTAAGCCCTTGCAATTCGGACCCCCAAATTCCCAGTATATAACTGAATAAAGATACCCATAGATACCCCCACAAAACCAACTGTTTTTCCGATTTTCTCCGGCCCACAGGGCCCACGGCTGCATCCAAGCCACCGCAATGTTGATGTCAGGCTCTTCCAGGGCCATCTGATGCGTGTCCACGTCCAAGAAGCCCTCCATGTCCGCGTCCACAGCCACTCGCCCGTGTTTGATGAGGTACAGCCGCACCATGGGCTCAATGAGAGGCTTGCGCGCCACCTTAAGAAGTGGTTCAAAATTATGTGTCCAAAAGAAAACGGAATAGTTTCAAGACTAGGCTTGTCTGCTGTCTGCCTTTTTGGTACTCCCCATATCAAAGCCACAACATCCCCACCTCACAAACCCGGAAGGCAATCTTCACGAAGCCGTTTTCCTCATAAACAATAGCCACATCCGTGAAAATGATGCTGGCCGATCGGGTGAAGGCGGTGGAAAACCGCGTGTACATGAGATTCAGAAAGATTGCATCCATCAATAGACCAATCAGCGATTGCGCCACCAGCAATGGAACCACCTCTGGACATTCATCAAACATCCTTGGACGCTACATGACCGGAGTTGCTGTTAACTGAGTTCATCCCAGACCCTGTCCAGCTATGACCGGTCAAACATTATGGAAGGCACGCACGAGACATATGTATGTATATGTATGTATATAATAGACTCTTTGTATTTGCATGTGAGGGTGTGAAAAGAAAAACACGTAAGTATATTAGATATGATATATTATTATATAATTATATATGCGCGGAGTGTGTCTGTGTGAGTGTTAGAAGGCAGAAGGCATACTAGATTAAATGACTTAAATATGTATGTATGTGCACTTGTCTACTATATAACTCTTTATTTCTATGTTCATCTTTCTAATGTCACTTACATATTTAGTATCATACAGGCATACCCTAAATAGTACAACAACTTGCAAGCTACGGAATTTAAGACCTCCCCACTTTCAGTTGAGGAGCGGGTCGGAGACTCCATAGCCGATGGTGGTCATGGTCTCCTTGCAGTGAACCCATGGGCTGTACCATCCAAGAGGAGGGTTCCTGTACACAATGTCTGTCAATTACAAGCCAGAGTTATCGCTAAGGCACCCGATCTCTGTCACAATCAATCACACATTTTGTGAAGTGATGGCGGGCAACATTGTAAACTAAGCCCTGCGACCCCTGAAGATTTCTAGGGCACACTGAGAAGTAACCGGCTCGAAATAACAGGATGTCTTCAACCGTTCTAAGCAGGCCTTGCATAAAATCACACCTTTAAGCAGGGACGCCAAGAAAGGATTGAAAATAGAACAGCCTCAAACTGAGCTGGATGCCTTTTGCATGAGGCCTCAATGTTAAACTGAATGTTAAAGCATGTCGTAGCTCATTCCCTTCAATACTCTGCCATGTTCTGCAAATCTTGTGGCTCAATCTCAACTGACTCCATGTTAACTGACTCTATGTTCACTTCACCGGTGTTTCTCCACAATACGACGTGCATCTGTTCCTGTCGTGGACATGATTGCACGAATCAGAGCAACACGGACAAACACAAACCAAGACCAACTAGATGCAAAATGGAATGTTAACTCCCCACAATGGAGCAACTGCAAAATTGAGAGCATTCTGGAACCGGCTTGGCGTTTCTCCTCCCATTTCCCTTCACCTTTTCTCCCTCAAACGCACTGAAAGGAGTTCTGCAGAAAGCTCTGAGTTGTGCTTGCGACACTTGATGTTCCTTTCGCCACGCTTTGCAGTGCAGAGATGGGCAAAACCAAATTTACCACGTTCAAAGTCGGTGCTTCATATGGTGACAATTCATCTGCCAGCTCTGTTAGTGCGGACTTCAAGGCTCGCAGAGATTGTTCGGCCCGGCGCTGGGCCACCGCGAAGGGCAGGGAGGTGTCGGAGGTGCCAATGTCCAGCAGCAGCAGGGGCAATGTGACCTCTGCCACATGGCAGCGGTGACACTCCGAGAAAATCCGGCGGAGCGCCCGGTGCAGAGAAGCTGGCACCTCATCGGCGGAGTGAGCATCCGCAGCCACCAGGAGATGAAAAGCTGCATGAAGTCGACCCAAATTCGAATGTCTCGTGCAGAAGTAGTCACCTGGGCGGAACACGCCGCCAACTCGCTTCACTGCTTCGAACTGGTCCTTGAGGGGAGGGAAATGAAAGTCAGTCATGCGCTGGCACCGAGCTTCGAAATCTCGGAGCATGGAAACTTGGACTGTGTCAAACTGAAGGTTGGCTGGGGTTGGAATGATCAATGCGCGAAGTCTGTCGGAATACGCGCTGGGGGACAGTTGCAACCTAGGAAAGCTCTGACTTTGCCAAAAACCAAGTGAAGAAGACTTGAAAGAGTTCTCACAAGTCTGCGACATGGCTGGCGCTGACTGAATCGTTATATCTTGGCTCTGACACGCTGCTAGAGAGCTTGTGTAGGAATCACATCTGTAGCTTTCAAGGCCCATAAAGTCGCTGGGGAGTTGCGGACCTGCTCCGTCTGCATCATTTTCTGCAGATGTTTCGGTAATGCCACCTGCAAATTCCATCACATCTCCCACAAACAGCCGAAGGACGAAAAACACATTACGCCCAAATGTGGCGCGCACCTCAGAAATCTTTGTCAGACGGCTATCTTCACCGACCTCCGGCTCTGACCCGGCTGCTTTAGATTGTCTATCTGTCCATGCTTTGGGATGTAGCGGACAAGCTAAATAAGCATTCCTTTGGTCGTCTGGCACGGAAGGTGGCCCACTAGTTGCCACTATCTCCCCGTCCCCCAAGACCTCCTGTTCAAAAAAGTCAACGACCAAGCCCCGGTAGGATGCCTTTTGCTTCATCTTCAGCTGTTCAATCTCACTCTGCCAGTGGCGTTCCAAGGCATCGATCTCACTGACGTGTTGTCCCACCAAGACCTGTACCTCTGGCATCTCAGCAGCTGCCTCCTCGCTCTGGCGCCTGAGGCGCTCCATTTCGATGCTCTGGCAGCGCTGCAGCTCGGAGACTGCCACGGCACGGCCCAGGACAAGCTCACGGATGGCCTGGAGGTACGACTCCTCCAGGGTTCCAATGGTGCGGAAAAAGGATGGCCTGTGTCGAAGCAGGAAATCATAGGCACACCAAAAAGTCATAGATCCACCAGTGGAACCGGAGGAAAACTGAAGGCCCCAAGGACACGAATCTGGTGGAATAGCACCTCTCAACTGCAAGCAGCTGGGATCCAACGGGCTCTCCGGCAACCGTTCTGCTTTGTGAAGCAAGGGATCTGTGAAGGGAAGCGGATCAAAGGGCACTACATCCGGCGTGATCTCCATCTCTTCACCTAACGACTCTCTGATTGCCAGAGCCACGTGTTCCAAAGTCGGCCGCAGGAAGCAACTCGGCAGGTGTGCCTTGCGAAAGGTCTGCAAAATGCGAGTGAAGGCATCGTCCCCTTCCAGAATCTGCAGGCTCACCACCAACTGATTGGTCCCGAGGCGATGGAAGACGCGCAAAGACAGATCTCGAGGAACTGCTAACATATCAAGTTAGTCAGAAATCCTCGGTCCCCAACCACTGCGAGTTGCAAAGATGCCTCATGCACTGCTGGCCGGGCTTGAGACAGAAAAAAGCTGGCGAGTGACAGGCAGCCCCAAAGAATCCAATTTGTACTTGTTCAACCCATTTAAGCTCGAAACAAGAAACGGCAAGAAACCATGGCTGCTTTCGGTCTTCAAATGTCTCTGGCCAAAGTCTTGCCAGATCGGGTGGTTGCACCTTAGACCCATCCTAGCAGCATAGTACGTGTAACATGAAATCACCAGGACCAAGCCCATGATTGCATGGCTCAGACCCTAAGTTTGTCTCACCAAACAGTCACACCATGTCACACCCTTTAATCCCAGTCTCCAAGGACAGCAGGAAGGCCCTGCGAAAGTTCAACTCGCGACTCTCACAGTCATTGGCAGCATGTTGCCACCAAAAAGTGAACAAGAGCCAGGTCAAGATGTAGACGACGCAGTAGTTGAGCAGCATCCATCGCAATGGCATATTGGCCTCGGCTGTATCGCCAGGATGAAACACATGGAATTGGGCCCTGGTAACCCTAGTAGCTTCGTTGGCTCCTGGGAAACCGAATGTTGGAATTTGAGATCATCCGCAGGTGAACCGTTGCATGCTGCATGCACAAACTGCGGCCCAGTGGCCAAGTAATGAAATATGTCGCTGCGCACAAACTGCTCAAATCGGCTGACCCCAACATGACTGATGCGAAAACTTCCTCTGGTGCGGGCTTTTGGAACCCCTCGCTGCAGCAAGCCTTGGTTGCGTTTGGTTGATGCTCTGCTCAGGAAATAAACCACAATTCCAATTTCTCCAGATGGCCACAAGATATGACAAGCAAAACCATCTGCCGCTACCAGGGCACGTGGAGAGCGCACCGTCAAACAGTCGAAGAGTCCCGTCCCTTCGGAGCTCTCCGACAGCGTCGTCATGGCAATTGGCGGCTTTTAATACGTGAAGTCGCCAGGATGTTTGAAATATTTTGGTCCATGATGTTCCATGATGGTCCATGATGGTCAATGATGGACCATGGTGTTCCATGATGTTCCATGATGTTCCATCCATTTGGGATGATTATCCGAAATTACTTGCATATCCCACACAATTTTAACCACCAACCAGTGGTGTTCGGAGGTGATTTAACTGGTCTTGTTCAACCCACCCTGATCCTGGGTTGATCCAGGGGGCAAGAGTATGGGAACAGAATCTTCATATCGTCGCTGATATTTTACCAAAGGTAAGTGTAGGTAAGTAAGAAGCTAAAGGACAGCTTGAAGCACGTGGGTAAATTTCAATTTGATAGAATCTGTTGCTGCAGCTTTGCATCCAGCATCCAGGATCCAGCATTTGCAATCTTGAAAGGAACTGCCACATTCAGTTTCAAGTGGTCAACCCAGGATTGATAACCAGTGGGTTGTTTGATTAAAAATGCACCATTTACCATACTTCTATGTACTTCCCATTCATCGGCAATGGGCTCGCGAATCACTTGGGAAGCCGAAAGTTCTGCCCCCAGGCCTGGCGGCGCTTAGACCTGAAAGAAAATCCGCGTTTTTGGTGGGGAATATGGGGGAATGTAAGGCACCAAATGTTTGCAGCACCAGGCTCCATAGAAACAATACAAAGTACTACTGAGTACTCTTTGGAGAGTAGATCAAATGATATAAGTCGTAAAGAACTAATACAACTTGCACACTGTATGCAACTACATGATCTGATCCAATCGGATCAAACATAATATGTTTCTATCCAATGGCAGTTTTTCCGTTTCCAATGGAACACCGCCTTAGGTGGTTCCTGATCGGGAGCAGCTGATCTCTCGCCTTCTGTTTCTTGCTGGGTGGCTCTGCGTCACCAGCACCTCAGCAGCTGAGACGTGATGTTTGAAAATCTAAGCCCTGGCAATTTTTTGAATTATGAACGATATGAAATGTATATATATATATAGGGGGAGAGAGAGAGAGAGAGAGAGAGTAATATGTATATATGAAATGCATTGAAATGCTAGGCGGAAAGATAAATAGGAATGGGAATGGTGAACCGGTGTACGTAGCTAAATTCTGCTTCGAGAAAAAGATGTCACCACGATCTGCAGCCCCCTGTCCCCAGGGATAAACCATTTCACCACGGCCCCACCTCCGCCTTCCTGAACTTCAGCAGTTCCAGCGCCGCTGTCTTCCACCTCTAGGTTTCAATGATGTCAACAGGGCCATAACATGCCTATGGCATCCTGTGGCAATGGAGTCCCCGGTTTCAATATTGAAAAGCATCTGCAAATCGGGAGTGTTCGGCCACGTTTAACTGCAGGAGGCTACAAACTGCAGGGAAGGACTCATGCATCTTTCCACTGGTCACTCACAAGCTTGCACTTGTCTTCTCTCGGCGACCTTCTGACTCATTTTCAACATTCGACGGCCTGGAACATTAGGGTAGAGACCACAAGGCCAGTTTCTAACTCGCGTGTGGAACCTGTTGGAACAGCAAATTCTTTGGCCATCCAAGTTCTACTGTATGCACTATATGAATTACAAATTTCCTCAGCGCTAGAAGCTGTGACGCCAAGGACGGCTACAAATACCTGAGATTACAAGTGATTTCAAGGCTTGGGGGAGTCATGGCAAACATGTCAACACCACACTGGATGCCCTTGCTCTGCACTATCTGCGTCCGCTTCTGTCTCCCCAAGTTCTAGGCCCAGAGAGCATCTTAGGTAGATAGATAGTCAAATAGATAAGTGATAAATACATCCCCGATACACAATGGATAACTACAGACACAACTCCAGAAACCCATCAATTCACCACCAATTCAACCAGGCACGGTCCTTATCTTCGAATATCTTCATGTTGTCATCCAATTCATTCTCCGAATCCACGCTTTGCGACACGCCTTCGCCAGCTGTTGGCAGATCTTGGGGTCGTCCTCCAACACCTTGGCCCAGTCGCTCGGCTGCCGCGCCTGGCCCTGGAAGACCACGGCACCACTTGCGTCGCTTTCGGCATCTGCGTCGGCAAGGACGTGGAGGTCCATGGCGGCCTGGGATCGCGAGAAAAATCAAGAGTCGTCAAGTCACCTTGGATTTTGCCCAATTTTGATCATCTATCGCACATAATAGCACATCTATTTATATTATTTTTATATAATATACAATGTTTCGGTGTGTGTGAACGAGCAGTGCCAGGCCTCAACCACACTGCTCTCCCAGGAAATGCCCTTCCCTAGCAGAAGGTCACACTCCACTGGCGGTCCCTTTGGTCCGTCCTTGTTCTTGACCTCAGTGCCATTTATCGACGAAAACGGGACTGCAGAATGGACCTGGGCACCTGGAAACTACTTTGACAAATTTCCCTGATTCGGGGACCCCTGTCCAACTCCCAAGGAAAGCGATAGAAGGAAACCCTGACACCAGCTAAAAGCATTTTTGATACAAGTACATTCAATGTCAATAAATACAACTCTGCTGAAGCAAGTAGGAGGTTACCACTTCCAGCAGTGTTTTCATTGCCTTTACATCCTCATCTTCACCGCCTTCGCTCCATCGTGGTCTCTCCAGCTGCCTCACTGCGATGCGAAGACTGCAACGGTACTTCACTGCATTGCCTCCACAGGTCACTTCGCTGTCAGCGCCATAGTCCGACCACCTGAAAATCTGGCCATGGAAGAGGGTGGAATTCGACATCTTACATCTAAGGACGGGTGGTGACTTCATCAACAATCGAAATCACCCACAAGTGTTAGTAGTTCAAAGATCAAAGCCCCACCAGTTGCAAAAATCGCCTGCCTTGACCCTTTTGGTGGCACTCTTAGGGGATCTTAAGGGGCTGATGGAAGGTTCGGCTGATACGGGGAACTGACATACAACTCAGCTTGCAACTTTCCCACTGGTGGCTCTCCAAGTCAGCCTGGAGTTCCTCAAAAGGTTGGTGAAAATGATGGTCGTCCCGGTCTCGGGCAAGATCTTCTCCATCCTTGTGCAGAATCTGCTCCTAAAAACCGTCGGGAGTGCTTCAAGAGGGCACCGGGAAACTAATGTTGACCTGGGAAACAAAGGAATTCTATGTTCAAGCCGCCTGTGGGATTTGGAATTCAAGGTAGCTGCTAAGCAAAAAAAACCTCTGCTCCAAGTTCCAAGCTGCAACAGCTTCGGCACTGCGAAGCCAACCTCTGTGGACGAAATGTCGGCCTCCAACTCTTCTTTGGAGATCAAGCTGGCGACACTGTCCAAAATGATGAGGTCATATTGCCTACCATCTCCAGGAACGCACCGTCAGGTTTCAAAAGTTGCGGGTTGGTTTTGCAAGATTTGCTTTGGCAAGGTCAAATCAAGAAAGGAAGGGCGTATGGAAATTTCCAATCCGATCCCATCAATGGAACGCCCCTCAGATTGGATGTGATATCCACGTGCCCCCGAGACCCCAGTGATTCGCATTGTGAGGATATTATGTCACCATATGTCACATTGAAATCACGCCATCAATGCCTGGAATTCACCAGATCTACCATCATCTCCATGGCCTCCTCTGCATTCCTGCGGATTGATTCAATGTAGGCACCAGAAACCCTGGTGACTGGTGACTGGTTCAACTTCGGGGACCCGAGGTTTCAAATGCAGCTTGGTTTCTTCGGTCGGGCTCGAAGTAGCTGATCTTCAGAGGCGTCACCTGTGCTGTGGGCCGGAATGACGTTCATTCGCACATGAACTTGATACTTCGCTAGAGACTTCTTGCTTGAATTTGCACATGTATTTGAAACTACCCCAGGGACTTCTAAATTGCAATTTCAAATGTACCAGTATTTGATACTGCGCTGGAGACTTCTTGCTTGCATCTGCGCATGTATTTGATGCTACGCTAGATACTTCTCGCTTGCTTTTGCACATGCAATTGCTAGTGTTTCCCAAGTCTTTTTTGGGCAATAGGCACCGTATGGATTGTCAAAGATGGCCATCATCATGAAGACACTTGGTTAAAAAAAACATTTCTATGAATGGGTGTGGGGCTCGCACGTCTTGCTGGTTACAAAGACATAATTTTTGCAAAACCTTGCTGAAAAGTGCGATAGTTTGAGCGGACGCACTTCCATGGTGAACCAACATGACAAATCTTGCCCCATGGAACTACATACAAATTCCAAAGATTCACCAAACACAAATGAGTTAAAATGTATCGGAGTTGAAGCAATTCGAAAATTGTGATTGGCCATGAAGGGGACTTTGAAGCATGAACAATTGTGGGCGGTGTACCTACGTAGTCGGCAATGTCAAAGAGCCGAATTTGAAGACGATCTAGCTCTAGCATGCTCTAGCAACCACAGGTGGCAAATGGCGGTTCCATCTGCCATACCCTGAGGAGGAAAGGAAAGAGTTCACATTCAAGATCAGTACAGTAATCTTACTTCATCCAACAAGCAAAACATACCATGTGAAAGTATATATCCAAGTTGCAGTGGGGCCACTGCCGGTCTACGTCCAGAACCTTGGAGTCTTTGAACTGTGACACTAAGTTCCAGCTGTTGTCAAGTTCCAGCTTCAGAAGACAACTGGCAGCAAATCAATCCTTTGCTTGGGACTATTGCAGTTCTCGACAAAGAGTTGGAGTATGTTGGAGTGATAAAATTCTCAGCCCCCAAATCATGAAACCCAAGTTTGACCAGGCGCAGCGCAGCTCTGCTTGTTCCGCAGCGCAGCCCGTAGGCAGCTGAGGGCCAGAGAGGTCTTGCCCGACTGCGGCTCCCCAAAGATCTCCACCATGCGGCCGCGCGGCAACCCACCACACCTAGTAAAGTGTATCTTTGCATGGCAAAGTGATCCCTGTAAGGCCAGTGAGATGCTCCACATCAATCCACAATCCACATAACGGTACTGTGGAACAATAAGCCCAGCAAGACATCATAAGACAGCCACCTGTATAATCTGATCCAAGGCTCAGGGCCAGGTCCAGGGTCAAGCTGCCCGTGCTCAGGAAATTCCTTGGTCATGGCAACCCATCAAGATCCAAAGTCGCGATTTTGCCATGATGTGATTTCACTTGTAAGCCACACTCACACGACACGGCCACTTTCTCGATGCAATCCCAGTCCAAACCCCAACCAAATCTCAACAATAAGAAACCATCCCATACCGGGCCATACCTGACATAAACTGACCTCCAAGCCCAGTTTCTTCGTGTTCATTTTCTCCACCTGTTGCGGTGCCCGTTGCCGCCGGGCCGTCCAGGTCTTCCACGCGATGGCGCCCGTCACGGCCGCAAAGGCCAGGGAGCTGCGCGGCACGGCCGGTGCCTTGGCCACGGCTGCGCCGCGCGGCGCTGGGCGCAGCACTTGGGGTGCCCTGGGCACCCGGGGCGCCCGGCCCAGTGTCGCAGCATGGCTGGGCTGCATGGGATCAAGCTGCGAAGGCTGGAAGCAAAAGCTGCGTGGAGCAGTGGGGCACAGTAATGCTACGTAGTGCTCAACTTCGATCAAATGTGAGGCCTTCATTGCTTAACTGCATGGGCTCTGTGATAAAGGTAGAAAAAGGTGACATACGTGGTCTTGGCCAAGACAGGAGCAGTAGGTGTGCAACTGTGCAGCTGAGGCCCTTACATTAGGAAGACCTGAGGTCAGTATGGGTTCCAAGCAGAACTCAAGTAGGCCAACTAATAGCACCCAAGAACGCAATGTCACCACATCACAAATGTAAAGAAAGAATGTGAACGTAGACATGTACAGTAATGGTTTTAAAAAGCTAAGGGCCCAAAACACTTGGGGATTTGAGGGTTCCCCAATGCCAGGACATGATATACAGTATTGTCCGGAAAGAAATGTCCAGAATCAGAAATTCTTCAGGGGGCAGCGTAGGCGACTGGAACGACAAGTGGCTGGGAAGCAAATGTTTCTTGACTAAATCACCTTGGTTCGCAACCCACGCTGATCGGCCATCACCCACCGAAAATGATCAAAAATGATGCCAAAAATCTAGTTTGATGGCCTCAAATTTGCACCTATCCAAGTGTATTGCCATGGAATCCACCTCATGACCCATGACTGACTCGTGACCATCTACCAGGTGGCAAATCCGCTGCAAGTCTTCCTCGCTGAAGCGGTTTTCGCAGTCTTCGCACAAGCTGTAGAGATACATGGTCTCCACTGGTGCCAAGTTGATCAACCTCAGAGCTGATGATCGACTTCAAGAAAAACCGTTGAAGCACGTTGAAACAATCATGCGTTCGGTTTCCAGCAACCCCCCAAAAAAAAACATCACGGCGCAATCAACCCAGCTCATGAGGCCATTTCTAGGGTTCACCAGCATGTCCTGCTTTGTGTCCCTTTTGCGGGGTTGCCATGATGTTCACTCCCCAAGTTGTTCCACAGATTTTGGCCAGGAACTGAAGCACCTCATCATCTGCCAACTCAAGATCCTCACTGGCGGCTGGTTCCAAGTGCAACTCGTTCCAGATGCACAGATTTGGACATGCCCAGCCCGACTTGCACCATGAAAGGATAACCATTCGCTACCTAATAGTTTTGTTTCTTCGATATATAGTGTATGTACATGTATATGTTTATCTTTATGTATACTGCGTGTGTATGTATAAATACTTATATACATGCATGTGTGTATATAGACTATATAGATAGATAGATAGATAGATAGATAGATAGATAGATAGATAGATAGATGCATGCGATCATATGTGTACATGTCTGCCTATCATTCTTTATCCTACATCCCGTATCCTATCCTATATCCTAGTTGTATCTATCTATCTCTCTCTCTCTCTCTCTCTCGCCAATTGGTCTTACAAATTTCATGGGGTCCCAGTCATCCAGCTGAGCATCTGCAATCCCTGCCAGGAACTCATCCACTGCAGCACGCTTAGTTCCAACCGCAGGGTAGCAGTTCTCCAGCCAGGTCAGCAGCTTGGTATCCTTGGCCCATCTTGGGATCTTGGGGTCCAGGGCAGTCGTGTTCAACGAGTCGGCTGACGGCCCTGAGGCCCTGGGCCCTCCCCACACCCGACGGCACCGAGGTGCGGCTTCCAACTGTCTGGCCAGGCCCTCCCGGTTGTCGCGGCTGGTGAGGAGTTGATCCAAACGCTCCCTCCTGGAGGATGACCAGGATGCACCCGGCAGAACACGGCAGAACACGGCAGAGAACTTAGCAAACACCCGCACCACTTCAACACTGACTTCATCACTTGATCAAACCAAGTTATGGGAAGACTGTGCCAATGTCGTGGCCTGCAAAAAACTCCCAGAAATCGAAAAATTCAGTGACCCTTGCACTGTCTCTTGGGCCAATTGGGCCGTCTGGAGGGGGCCACAAGGCTCCTACGACGTAGATCCGGTATCTCCTGCTTGACGATGGCATATACCTCACGGTGTAGATGTGTGATGGGAGGCTCTCTGATCAAAGAAGAAATCTGTGTGGTGGATCAATTTACAAGAAAACTCTTCTTGGTCATCATTGGGCAACTTTCGCAACGTTCCAGGACAGCAGTTTACATGTCAGATCTGTGGAATTGGCCACCGGTGTATTCTCTCTCCAGGATAGTCCTGTTTGACTGAACTGACCGAACGAACGCTTTCATGCCACCATCCCTAGCCAAACCCCACCCAGCTCTGGAGGTCCAACTTGCCCAAGCGTGGCCCACCTCCTGGTTGGTAAGGAAGTGCGGCCCCACTTGCAAGATCTTCCTCACAGGTCACCAACTTGCAAATTCCGTGTTAAACAGGTCCGGGGGGATTCATATCTTCCATAGCCCAAGCCAAATCAAGCCAGGTGTCATGTGCTGCGCCCACTGGTAGAAAGAACCATGGCAGTGAGTCGGTCAGTACGGTTCCCCCTCTTGGTGTTGTGACATGCTGTTGACGAACCACTGCTGACAAGGCGATTGTCTCCTCGGTATATCAAGAGACAAACTGTGACCATCTGCGGGGTACCTATCTTTGGTGGCACTAGCACCAAGGCTTTCTTCCTGCTGGCATCAACCCCCACTGCAATCGCTACATGCCCAATCTATGCTTTGCAATGCACATGCACTACGAGCCAAAACCAATGATGGATGCTGGTTTGCCAAATGTGGGTGCACCCTTGCCACATCCGGTTTTCCTTGAAAACTCTTGATTCAAAACTGCTGCGTGCCGATCCCCTTCGTTTTGACATTTTTTACTGGTGCCGTTGTGGCCAAAAACTTGACCATCTAGCCTCTGCTCTGATCATGTACGGAGTCCGCAAACGTCCGCAAACAGTTTTTTTCTCATGCATCTGGTTTGTCACTATCGACTCTTCGGACTTTCCTGAGGGGGGATGCTTCGTCCAACTCGGATAGAAAGTGAACAATGTCCGCGCGTCCATGCTCGGACGCCAGATCCAAAGCAGTCTTTCCAGCGTTAGTGGTTGAGTTGCGACTGGCACCGCGCTCAACAAGGAAGCGGACCATCTCGAACTGGCCTTCTTGAGCTGCAAAATGCAGCGATCTGAACCCGTCCTTGTCGGCGTGCTCTTTGTCAACACCGACTTCAACCAGGAAGTTGGCCATTCCCTCCCAGCCTTGGTGAGCTGCAAGATGCAATGCCCCCGGGTTTGTCAAGAGCGGATCCTTGTTGGCCCCCACCTGTATTAGAAAGCGGGCAGTGTCGAAATGGCCACCCTGAAATGCGAGTTCCAATGCCGTTTGCCCACAGAGGTCGGTCTGATCTTTCCGCGCGCCGTTTTCAATCAGAAAACCTACAGCCTCAAGCTGGCCATTCTGAGCCGCCACATGCAATGGGGCGGCCATCTCGTGTCCCATGATGCTTGCTGCATTTGCATTTATCTCTGCACGCGCCTCCAGCAAAAGCAGCATGGGCTCAATATGTCCGTACTCTGCAGCACAATGCAAGGCTGTCACAACTGTCACACTCTCATCATGTTCATATTCTACTACGTTTCTGATCTCCGGATTTAGCGGGCGCTTCAGAAACTCTTCAAGACCAGCTGTATCATTTTCACTTGCTGCCACCATCATATCTTCCTCTTCTTCCTCGGTGGGTGGGCAAAATGTCATGACCACCAGCTGAATCTTTTCCGGCACGGAGGCAAAAACCTCATCATCTGAGATCTCACTAGCACCATTTTCCAAAAAGAGTTTTTGTCTGAACCTGGTTACACCAATCTCAGCTGTCAAGGCTTGCTTCACGGCCTTGCCGGTTTTTCCTTCGAAGTCAGCCGCGTCAAATCTCGCAACTCTTTCGCCAGATGCCAAGAAACACACCTCCATGGCGTGTTTGACTCAGCTTCAATTGCGGCAAAGCTGCAGTAATGGATATGAATCGATGCGGAGAGTGCTACATGCGAGTTCGAATTGTCACGGGTGCTTTCACCTACAGTTCTTTTACAGTAAATTGACCTGAAATTCTTTGGGTTGTAATAGCATGAAGGCACCCGTGTGCTAGCATCCAATAGTGAACTTGCTACGGACCCTACCTCTGCTCTGCAATGCACATGCCTTTTGACACAAAAGCAATGATGGATGTTGGCTGATCACCAGAATGTCAGACCATGAACAGCCTGGTCGCCCGTTAGTGCTTCATTTCTATAATCATTGACATCCAACAATGCCTTGAGCCAAGCCCGATGATACCAAGTTCATCCAAGTTCATCCAAGTTCATCAACAACCTCCAGTTCATTGGCTTATTCAGGGGTCAGCATCTTCGTGAAACCACCTAGGTTGCTCAATTGGCTTGTAAGTTATAAGTAGCCCGGTGCAAATCCTCCTGTTTTTCCCTGAAGCAAATTCTGGGTGTCGCAGCTTCCCGCTGCATCCTGTTTTCCATTGATGGCTCTTGATTTCTCATCGCTGCGTGCCGATCTCCTTGAGAAATCAGCCAGCAAAGGTACAGCTAACATCGAGGCATGTCCCAGTTTTTGATACTCCATAAAAGTGCAAATTGGGGTCAATGGGGTGTGGTTTATGATTAGGTTTACCGCATGGTTGCCTACCAATTTTGGTGGGAGTTGGCCTCTTGGCAGAATGAAAAGTGGTTCTGCATGAGTGTCAATTTGTGCACCTCGCAGTCATCTTGACCTTTGCCGCAGCCCTACCGGAAAATGCACCTAAATTGGCTGTCAACGGCTTCTATCCGCTGAGTCACCACGCCTCCCTGGTTTCAAAGCAGGGCTGCGCAGGGCGCTGAGAGTTGATGAATCTCAATATCCTTGCAAATACAACTTGTTATTTGTTCTGCATGGCTCATGTTCTCGCTCAAGGGCTCTTCCACACCAGGAAGTGTGAACGGAAAACATAAAACTTGGGAGACCAATTGTGCAGATCTACGAAGTCCCGTTCTGTTGATACTTTAAGGACAAATGGTGCTGGCAGAGCAGGCATGTTTAAATAGGAGAGGTTTGTTTCGTGAACCGGATGGTGCAAATTCGTCATCCCAAGTTTTCGTGAAAATTGCCAGGCACCGAAAGTGCTTGAGGACCCTGGTACTGAAAATTTTGGAATCTACATCTACTCCCCTCAACTTCCATCACCTCAGACACGGGCAGAACTTGGTCAGAAATGCATCTCGGGGATTCAAGCTGGATGTGGGAAACTGCAGGTAAAGGAAGCACCCAAACAGCCCAAAGAAACGAAGCATGATCAAACACAATCATACAACCATGTAATTCTGCAGAGGAGGAAGAAGAAAAACATGTCAAAATTTCAGCAATCTGAACTCCACTGATCTCTGAGGTTCCAGCTCCGTGAACTCAGCTCTGCTGGGCGTCCTTCTTGGGCTTGGATCGCAACCAACGGCTCACCTCGGATCTCCAAAGTGAGGAGCCGTTACCAACAACGAGATCATGAGTCAAGGGGGATATGATGGTGTTATGGTGTATGTATATTATATCTCTCTCTCTCTCTCTCTCTGCGTCAATGTACATATGCATAACTTGAAATGAGCCCAGAAGAGCAAACCAAAGGGCTCCAGGGATTTGGATGAAGTTTGAGAGTAAGATGTGACACACAGATTTGGGCCATGCTCACGTCAAAACAATCCAACAGGGGAGGTCCTTGGGCCTGACCCCTGGAAAAGTCAGCTTTTTCTAGGCACTCTGGTGCAGAACAGGTTTGGCATGCCTAGTTTCGGCTTATATCCATGTGTCTATGTATCCCACTAAAACGTTCTCCAAGAACTGATGCTGATTCACCAAAAGGGCATGGCAAATGGGAGTCGAAATAAAGCAGCAACTCCCTTTTAAATTACAGTAGCGAGGCAATAATTTATATCATGCTCTAACCTAGCTATCTTCAAGCAGTGGGTACTTCGACGTACCTCGTACTGAGGCCGCCTTGCGGTCCAAATCCACTTGCCTACCCCCACCATGGCAGGGGAAGTGGCTGATCGTGCTTTGTACTTGTTCTCCACCTGACACGTTGTGTTGATACCCCTCGCAGCCCTCAGCCCTTTCGACTGGCCACACTAAAATACAGTATCCACAAAAAGCAGCACTTTGGAGCCCATTTAAAATGCTCTCCATTTAGTGTTGCAGTGCAACTTTCTACCATTGTTTTGTCATTGCTTTGCCGAAGCTCTCTATGTAGCCTATGGGACTTTGCGAACGGTCACTGTCACTTAAAGAGTTGTAAGAAAATCCGTAGGGACTTGGATGCCCAAACCAGCCATCACAATAGGTCACCATCCATCGGCCCCCATCCCCTCGTCACGCCTTCTGATACATCTTGAAACCTTGCACTTGGTATTCTTTCAGAGGCTCTGAGCCCTTGTAGGCCGCCAAGCCTGCAAAGAGGTGGACATTGGAAGTGGACCCCACAGGTTTACCCCAAAAATATGCTCTGGCAGATGTTATGTTTCTTCGGGGATGGCTTATTTTTCATCATTTTTTGGCTGTACAACAACCGTCCCAAGGCCAAGCGACCCACGGTTTGCTTCAAGGCATCCATCTTTTGCAGCAGAGCCTTCCACTCGTCATCGATGGTCCTTGAGGCACGTAAGGTGTGATCGGTCAACCTGGAAAATGTTTGGTCGGCATCCTATCTATACCAAATGAATCCAAACATTTTGCATCTGACTACATGAGCATGGATCTACGCGTGTAAATAGTGATTATGTTGAATTACAGTGCATCTTATCAGCACACTACATTACATTACATTAAATTGCATTGCGTTGCGCTGGGCTGCTTTGCAATATATCATGTTGAGTAGATTACATGACAGGACGTGACATTTGCACTTACATGTGTATACACTATGTTGCACTTACATTAACGCTTAGATGTACATTACATCACCTGAGCACCTTGATGGCGGATTTCGCTCTGGCACTTAGGATTTACCAGGGTGCCAGCTGCCAACTGCACAGCTTTTCGTATAAGACCCCCCGGAAGACTAAATTCTTTTAGCCAAGGATCACCACCGTGGCAATTCGTGCTGCTTCAACTGCGAAGCCGGGGCGGAACTCCTGCAATGGCAAAGAAAGATATCGGAAGCAAAGTGCGGTAAACCTCGACCTGTTTTGCGGCCCCTTGTTTGCAGCTTCCAAGAGTTTGCCCAACACTCACCCGCCTAGACCCAACAACCCTTGTTCCTCAAATTACCTCCAGCCAGTCCAATCAGTGACCAACATCAAACAATCATTTACAACGAATATATCATGTGTATATATCTCTGTATACATGATATACACACAATATACCTAAGAATTTTGGCCTTCCCCTTGCAGCCCTTTGATGCAAAAAAAGCTCACCGCCTCATCTTTGGCAGCTCCCCCTTGCTGATCCGTTCCCTGACCCGTTCCTCATAGGACTTTGCCTTGGATTGGATACCTTCCCGCACTGATTTGGCCAACAGCTCTCTGGCAGCCTCTTGCGCCTCGGGCGTGTCCTTAATGACCGATGCGACGGGTTGGGATGATGAAAGGGGCTCGGAAGTGGAATGCCTCTGGTGAACAGGCGTGATTGCGCGCTCGCATTTATGAGAAGGATCATGATTGATCAGGGGATTCCATTCCCTGGCGAGAGTTTCAAACCAAAAAGAGTGCATGGCGCTGGTCTGAGCACTTATCGCGGCTGTTGATTTGTCAGCAGTGACACCCGATGTGGGAATGATTACGTGCCAAAGATCTTCCTTCATGTCAGCACTGAGCTGTGGCATGTCAAAACCTCAGGGCCGCAGGAAAGGCTTAGCTCAGTCTTCGCTTTCTTTTTTGTCTGGCGGTATTTGTGGGTGTGTCTGAATCAAATCCTAAAAGAAAAAAAGCTACTCCAAAAGGGGGCTGTCTTCAACAGTTCACACAATAAACATCTATCACTCGACTGACTCCACAGATATTGCTTGGCAACCGAAGTATTCCTCGAACTCCTTTGCTTTCTCTTCATCGGTCTTGTCTTTAACCTGTCGATGCACACATCCAAACCCTCACGGGCGTTCATAGATGAGTGTAGTGTAGTGTGTAGTTTCTTTTACGTTTCAAAAAATACCCAAACCAGTACATCTGTATGAAATTTGGATTATCATTTCACTTTCACTTGGCATTCCGGACATCCACGATGGGCCGACGATGGGTATTATCTGTGAGTCCGATCAACTATTGAGTTCCATGTCCAAAGTTTGGACTGCGCCATGGGAATCTTCCGCAAGCTAAACTGACAGCGTACCCATGCCAGCTGTGAGCATGGCCTGCTCAATGTGGAAATCCACCGCATCTTCACCCCACTCCTGCCATTTGGAACGAGCTGCGTCCAAAACGGCTTGAGCAGTTGAGTGTTGCATGGGCTTTGATATGTCCAGTTAGTTTTGAGCGACCACCTCTCCCTCTTCGTCGCCATCTTCTCCAACTCAACTCCAGTATCACTTGCACTGTGTTTGTTGCTATGGTAGTCAAAAACCGAGATAGATAATTTGTGAGTATTGGTGACAGAATGACACCAATTCCGCATTGAGAAGCTCAGTTTGTACCCGTGTCGGAGGACTGTAAACCACCCCTTGGATGTTTCAGAAGCCTCAATCAGCTTCATCACCGCCGTATCTTTATTGGCCAGGAATTCCTCAGTTTCAGCCAACATCACTGCATGCCATCAGCCTAGTAGCAAATGCACCGGCACCACATCCTGACTGGGGTGTTCACTTCCAAAATCACGCAAAGCAACTAGGGTTTATTCACTTAGAATAGACGACAAGCCAAAAAAATTGAACCCCCCACTCAACGCCCACCCGCCTATTCCTTAAAATGCCCAGTCACCTTGCGAGTCTTGTAGGTCAATTCTCGCTGCTTTGAAATCACCTGGCGCAGCTGGAGCAGCCGTGTCACATCTCACAGGGTACTGACGACGTTGTGGGCAAAATCTACATATGCAGATGCATACACATATAATCATAATATTATATATATATATATCTGTGTGTGTGTGTGTGCATGTGTGCGCATTCATATGATTACAATTATTTATATCACAACTCGTACCATCAAAGCCGGGCTATGAGCAAGCGTTTCACCATCCGACCTTATCAAATTCGAACAGGGTGGTTCGGGTCTTCTTGAAGAACTCCTCCACTGCTTTCTGGACACGGTCCAAAGTGTCATTCACCTCAGCTGCACCAGGATATCAAAGGCGAGTGCACATGAGCGGATAGAAACTGACTTGAAGCAGACTGGTGTTGCGTGCTGGGTCTTTAACCTATCACTCTGAAGCCACTCCGTATGCTTCCGAACCCGAAACACTGCACGAGCCAAGCATCAATTGGGCTCTGCAGGGGAATGGCATCGCCAAGCCTGAAACGATCCTGCCGCAAACATCCAAGAACTTCCCTATGCTTTTGCAACCAGTGAATTGGCCAATACTGGTCACACCATAAACAATGGCCGATTCAATGAGCATCAGTATCTACCCACTGGAATGGTCCATGAGGGTCTCGATCTTGTCACCGCCGAAGACGCGGAAAACGTCATCCTGGCGCCATCCTTTTGGGATCATCTAAAGAATCTCAGTTGCCAAAGGGCCCCAAATACCACTAAGACTTTAAGGCTATCATTGTTACCATCTTAAAGTCTTAAGGTGTCTTAAGGTGTCTTAAGGTGTCTTAAGGTGTCTTAAGGTGCCTTAAGGTGTCTTAAGGGTCTCTATGACTCTAATGTCTACTTGCGGTGCGTGGGATATCAAACTGGAACCAAGATTTCCAGTAACAATTTGCAGTAGGTCATAACCTGACAGTAACTGACTGCTTCAGATTCCTGTGACTTTGTGCCCAACAAATCCACTGATCTCACTCCTGCAGGGAGATGAAGAAGCGGGTGGTTCCAGGATCACCCTGGCGCGGATGCTGGTGGGATGTGGGATGTTTGTCTGGGAGTGGAGCTGGGAGTGGAGCCTCCAACCTTCCAAGAAAAAAACGATCACATTACTGTCTCCAAGTACTCAAAAAAATTTAACTCGGCACTTCTTCTTTGATGATTTCCATCTTCAATGGGGTTTATCGGTTTATCTGATTTATTCTTACCCCAAAATCCAATGGTTTATCATGATTTATCTCATCACATCTCCCATGAATATTGCCATCGAAGTGCCCACCCAGCCTGTCGCCCAGCGCGACCTCGCAACTGGTTGTCGATACGCCGGGACTCATGGCGGGTGGTGCCCAGGACGTACAAGCCACCGGCCTGCGATGTCAGGAGTCGGTCAGGGTGAGGAGGCTTTCCAGTGGGTTTTGTCTAAAAATTGGTTCCCAAAATCCAGTGGTTGATGATTCTTCACAAAGATCCAATTAACATCAATTAACATCAATTATCACTGGTTAAATGTCCAGTGGTTATTGGTTACCAAAATCCAGTGGTGAATCAAGTTGGGGGATTTACCGATTTTGCCCCTATTTTTCGGACACACCCAAATATGTCTGCCCATCCTGGTTGAAGTGATGATTCCAAGTGAGTACTGTTTGTCACGGGACTTGAATCCCCTGCCACGTTCAAACCGTTAAGAGTTCTTTAGACTTCTTTAGTCTTTAGATATATAACTTCGGATGTTTGAAGAAGTTGACGCTCCCATTCTAGCTAGCCTCCCTTTTCCAAATGACATAACCCACCAAAAACACAGGTCGGATCATCCGTGCCCGTGCCGTTCCTTGATCACTTGGTCCTTCTCCTCAGCCAAGGCGTCCTGAGCAAAGGATCTTTTGGAGGGTCACCTTTCAGGTTAGCTTCAGCAAGGAATCCCCTTATATAACTGGTAACTAATTAGTATTAACTAGTGCTAGCTGCATGAACTAAATCGTCCCCTAGAAACCCTGGTTTTGCATTGGATCTACGGTATTCGTTTTCGGCTGTTTGGTATTTATTTGATATTTGTGGGGTTGTATGTGTGGGGTTGTATTTTCAAATATCTGCAGTCATCCACAATAGTTCAGACTTTGGCGGGATTTTAGAGGGTTCCAAACCCATCAACTCAAGCCACCACACCATGCACACCTGCTACAGCCTGTCAGATGCTCTTCAATGTTGTTCTGTATATCATTTTCCGCCCCACCATCCAGCTGCAACAATCCTTGTAGAGCGTTTTGAGCTCGGAAAAGGCCTGTCCCAATGCGAAGCCCAGAGTCGCAGAACCCCGGGTTCAGTCTGGTTTTATATTGAGTACTGTCAGAAGGGTCCCCCCGCCAAAATTGTGGCTTTCTCAAAATCCCATTATAAATCTGGCAGCTCATCCCTTCCAGGAAGAGGCCCCCCAACTTAGAAAGAAATAGAGCTGGAAATATATTGATATATCTATTGATTCCTGGTTAGCCCAGTTGTGAACCAACGTACCTATCTAGGGCCCCCCCCTTTCCTGTATGCATCAACCAGGATCAAACGTGATTCAAAAGAAACGTGTGACCTCTGACCCTGCCCAAAAACTCTCATTTTGTCACGCTGAAAACTGGGTCAGAGAAGAAGCGCTAAACTATCCGCTGGAGTAGATGCGCTTGAAAACCAGGTTGATCTCACCTTGGCTGCGCAGGTTGAGCCAAAGTGGAAACGGGTCAAGACCTGGGTCCATCGGCGAAGATCTCAAAGATGAAAGTAAACCATTTGATATTTTGATGTTGTCATTTGTTGAAGGAGAAGGCCAAAAAAAAATCTACCCATTGTGAGGGACGCCCAGACCCACCCATATCCAACAATGAATAAAGACACCCTCTGCATCAACAATGTTCTGTAAGGCTTCCTCGTAGGGCATTCCATCCACTTCCTTGCCGTTCCTTAGATGGAAAGCATCAAACACACCATTTCCATGCCACCCCC
>Ga0126342_10002054_pt1 | contig 30463 bp, 25 predicted proteins | sample Cyp1metagenome_FD_92528 | JGI IMG/M metagenome (GOLD analysis project Ga0126342, IMG submission 92528) | Coral microbial communities from Lord Howe Island, Old Settlement Bay, Australia - Cyphastrea 1 metagenome | ecosystem: Host-associated > Invertebrates > Cnidaria > Coral ...
ACACCCTTCTTGTCTTGGGAAGATCAACAAAGGTATTAGGGAATATAAAAGTCCCACCCCCGTTAAACTTTACATTCATTTTACATTCATTGAAGATCTTCAATAAGAGTTTAATTCTCCCACCACCGTTAAACTTCTACATTCATTGAAGATCTTCAATAAGGGTTCAATTCTCCCACCCGCGTTAAACCTCTACATTCATTGAAGATCTTCAATGAGGGTTTAATTCTCCCACCCCAGTTAAACTTCTACATTCATTGAAGGCCTTCAAGAAGGGTTTAATTCTCCCACCCCCGTTAAACTTCTACATTCATTGAAGATCTTCAATGAGGGTTTAATTCTCCCACCCCAGTTAAACTTCTACATCCATTGAAGATCTTCGATGAGGGTTTAATTCTCCCACCCCAGTTAAACTTCTACATCCATTGAAGATCTTCAATAAGGGTTTAATTCTCCCACCGGGGTTAAACTTCTATATTCGTTGAAGATCTTCATTGATGATGATGATGATGATGATGATGATGATGATGTGGTGGAACGAACCCGCACAGGTCCCTCTGCTGTGCGTTCTGATTTAGAACATGAAGTTAACCATTATGCTAAAGTATTCAATTTTTACCACGTTTTCAGCTCATACGAAGAAGGCGGGCCAACAGGCGCGGGCAAGACGAGGCGTTTGGCCGAAGAGTTACTATCTTCTATCATGTTCTATATCTAGAATATCTAGATATTTAGACTCTTACCCCATGGATTTCCATATGATTTCCATATGATTTCCCACTCTCCCATGGATTCTTCGGGATTCGCGAAAGTTCGTTTCGCACCATGTTCCGGATCCGCGAAAAGTTCGGGTCTCCTCTCAGCCAGGTTTAACTCCACCCGAACCTGCGGGAGAATGGGCTGATGTATGTTGATCTACAATAACTTATAACTTAACTTGTAAATTAGTTACATCTATGTGTCATGTGTACATTCTAAAGTTTATGTAAATGTTCATTTATGTGTGTGTATTATGTTTGTGATTACCACAACGAATTATGATTCTGATTATAATTGTGAAGTTATAACGCATAGAGTCTTGATTGTTCATATGAGTGTTTGTTGACTTCTATGTGTGCTCTTGAAACTAATTCTATAATAATATAGTCTAGAAGCATATGATTTTTGGAGTTGTGATTATTTATTGCTGATAAATGTCTTGAGATCGTTAATTTGATGCACGAAAAATAATAATCACAATTCTATACATACATATAATACATAATAATATGATACTATGTGTATCTATAGAGAGAGAGAGAAACTAGGACTGAGATCTGAAGAGATTTTGGTATATATTCATATCAATTATATGAATTTAAATACTCTCCCGCAATTTAACATAGCTATTGAAAATGGCCATAGAAATAGTGGATTTAACCATTAAAAATGGTGGATCTTTCCATAGCTACGTTAGTTTCCCTGGTGGATGATCGGCACAAACTCAACTACTGGTGAAACCACCGGCCGGCCAGCCGGGCATGAGATTTCATCACTTCTTTGGGACCAGTTAAATCATGATCATTACCCTCTGGTAAACTAACATAGCTATGGAAAATCACCATTTTTAATGGGACAACTGGGAAAACTCACTATAAATGGTCCTGTTCAATAGCTACGTTAAATTACCAGAGGGTACTGGTTTGTGGTTTCAACCATCTTGAAAAATATGAAAGTCAATGGGAAGGATTATCCCATAGATGATGGAAAATAAAAAATGTTTGAAACCACCAACCAGATTATCATGTTATATCTGGTTGGTGGTTTCAACCTATCCCTCTGAAAAATGATGGACTTCGTCAGTTGGGATGATGACATTCCCAACATATTGAAAAAAAAAAGTTCCAAACCACCAACCAGATATCCATTTATGGGGTGATAGTGGGATGGGCTTCGAAGTTGCACCCCAATTGACCACCAAGTGATGGGCAAACCTTCGATGCGGGTGAGAAATTCCATCTGATAGTCATGCTGGTCATCTGTGCAACAGTCATTTCTACCCTCTGGTAAACATACAAAAAACTATGGACAATCACCATTTTTAATGGGTAAATCAACTATTTCTATGGCCATTTTCAATAGCTATGTTAGTTTACCAGAGGGCATATCGAAGATTTTTGAACCATCTCCAGTCTTGTTGCTGTTTCAAATTTCACTGGCACATAAATACTCACTTCCATTTGCACTTCTGTCAGTATGGCTTGAACACACAGTACCACCAGAGCAACCAGTTCTTCCATTCTTCCTGATTCTTCCTGAAGACTACTGGTAAGTTAACATAGCTATGACAAAAATCTCCGTTGTAATCAAATGTCATAGAGCTATGTACCCTCTGGTAAACATACAAAAAACTATGGAAAATCACCATGTTTAATGGGAAAACTCACTATAAATGGCCATTTTCAATAGTTATGTAACAAATTACCAGAGGGTAAATGATCAGTGGGCCATCTATACCGGCAGCTGAAAGGCCCTACGAGGTGGGCCAGAACCACCGAACTCAGCGCCTTCCGCGTCGCGGTAAGAGGCCTGGGAAGTCAGGGGATGGGAATTGATATTGATGGAGGTTTCCTAAGTCATGGGGGTACCCCATGTATCATCCATATTTTAGATTGGATTTGTTTAAACCCCATTTATCATCCATTTTAGATTGGGAGTTTTTTAATGAAATAAACATAAATAAACCATCCAGCGATAAAGGGGTACCCCCATGACTATGGAAACCCCCACATCGGGAGCGAAATCCCGGGGTATCATGGCGGCACCGGAGAGTTCTTCCTGGGTCTTCGGGCGAAGACGCCGAACCTCACAGGCTGATGTTCGCTGATGTCAGGGGAGATCATTCTCCCAGTTCAATGGGAATTTCAGGATCCTAAAATGGAGGTACTGTACCATATAAGGCCATATTTTGCTGGGATATTCCCTTACATAGGCCTTACATAGGCCTTATATATGATAGGTACCTCCAATTTAGGTCCCTGAAATGGCCACTGAGAACATATTCAGACATATTCGGACTATATCTAACAAACGGCAGCAAATATCAAACTGGTGGTGTTTTTTTGGGCAAGATATGAAGTGGTCCTTGGATGGCAGCTTAATTATCAATCTCAATAGCAATTTCACACTTTTGCCAAAAATGGTTCTGGATTTGGACGCTTGAGGGCTTGGATAGTTTTAAGTGGGTTCATGTGACATTTGAATCTGTGATTGGCTTTCTTTCACGTAAAATATGGTCAATGTAGTGCCAATGTTAGATACTGTATCAATCGCAAAATGAAATAACATTGCCAATCTTAGATACCTGCAAACGATAAATTTAGAAATTAAGCTGGTTCAGCTACTATATCCCCATCATTCCGCATCGAAATGGCAAGAGATCAAAGGATGAAAATATCCATGACCACTTGGTTTCCCGATTCCTCTTTTCAGAGCCAAAACAATGACAACAAGGCTTAGCCACTTAACCACTCCAAGCTTAGCCATCAAGCATAGGATCCGGTTCCCTTTTTTTGCTGACTTGGATCCCCTGAAAAATCTCCACCATCGTAGAAAATCCAGGCTTCGAACCCCCCAAAAAACCCTGACGTTGCGGGGCCATGAAGACGCCCCCCTTGATGCATCACCAATTTTGAAGGAAAACGTGAGCCATCAATTTGATACCCCTATTCGACTTTTCCCATCTCATTTTTCGAGTTGATCTGCTTTTAACCCTAAACCCAAAGAAATATGGCAGTGTGTCAAAACCTTGTACCCCTGTAGTTCACATCAAAATCGCTGGGATTTATGGATGTTCATCCCCCTAAAAATGGTATTTTCATAGGTATGGATCCATAGCCATATCGATAAATATCAGATAGCATGAGATACCCTCTGGTAATTTAACATAGCTATTGAAAATGACCATTTATAGTGGATTTTCCCATAAAAAATGGTGATTTTCCCACAGTTATGTTAGTTTACCAGAGGGTAAAATTCATGTTCCAAACCACCATCTTTCCTTTCCATCAACCAACCTAGGTCCCGATATTAACCCATGAACCATGCCATTTCTTGATGGCTCAAGACCTCCTAGTGGGACGACCTTGACCTTCTCGGCATCCCGGCTGGGGTCCGAGTCGCCAGCCTCCACTTCAGTGGAACCTGAAGAGTTCAGGGACTCCACCCTGAAAAACATCGATTTCAGCAGGTAAAAATGGGACACTCTACCGTGTTACACCAGTTTATGGGGTAAATCATGTGGGATACATTGGGATACAATATATGTATATATAATATATTTTACATATATAATAATATAATATAATATAATATAATATAAAATAATATAAAATAAAATAAAATAATATAATATATATAATATATATAATATATATACTATATATATATATTACATATATATATATATATAATATATATATACATTATATATATACTAAATTTCAACAAATGTATGAAGGGGGTCCTCTCAATGAATCGCCCTCAAATCGTGGGTTTTCCTCTTTGAAAACTGCCAACAACTTGGATGATTTTGGGGTCCCGCCATTTTTAGAAACATCCACAGATGGCCAATCCTAGAGTGAACAATCAGCAAAATCAGTAGTTGTCCCATTGAACTTGTTTTTTGGGTTCACCCCTGTAACTTTGGGTGAACCCTCCTGACCATCCCAATCTGCAGAATTCCAGTAGAAATGCCCCATTTTCAGACCCAAATGGCATTCCACCCAGGTTCCAACATATTCCAATATGGTGATTCTACGGGCTTATAGCTGGACATGTGAACCACATGTCACATTTCAGCCAGAAAACTGCTGACATTCCATTGGCTTTGTCCCATGTCCCTCTGAAAATCACACTTTCGTTGGTGTGGTAAACCCATTGCCATAAACCCACCCATTTGGGGATGGATTATAGCAACAAATTATACTTGCAGTTTTTTCTTGGATGGTTTCTGGCTTTGGGTTTACCACATTCATGTGTTAAAACCCAAGAAATGTTTTTTTTCCAAAGTACTTTGTTAAATTTGTAGTTTATTTCCAGGTCTATGGCCGTGTTTAAAAAAAAAAACTTTCCAGCCCAGCTCGGCCGTATCTGGAGCGCCTTGAGATCCCAGAGACTTGGGCCTTGCGTCCGAGAGAGCGGCGCTCGAAGCTACTCGTGTTTTTATCCCCTACATTCCTTCACTGCTGCCAGGGTGTATTTAATGATGTTTAATGATGTTCAATGATGTTAAATAATGTTTAATATAGCTTACCCATATGAAAAATATGGTTCTGGGTAAATGAAATAATATTTCACTAACCTGAATTGTTGGGCCATTTGGGGATCATTTCCCTTACTAACTATGATTTCCAGGGTTCGGTCGCAGTGAGGTCGTTATAATTTACCCAGATATGTTCTAATCTTAATATTGATATCTATCTAGGCTCCTCTAGAAGTGGATAATCACCATATTCCTGAAGTGGCAATGGTTCCCATTCATTTTGCGGTACCCTTTTCAGCATGTCAAGCTTATCCCAATCTGCTCCTGCAGCAAGAAACCTAAGAAATTCCTGCAGCACATCAAAGCAGGTTGCACGTAAAACATGAATTTACACTGTGAGCCCTCAAAACTGTCCAAATATTTGATATCAAAGCTCCACCTATCCAATGTAGTGGAAGAATATCACAGAATATCTAAGTCCATCTAAGTCCCTATTTCTGTGGGTGAGTTAGATCACCATATTTTTCCTGGTTGAAACACACTTTTAGTTGGGCAACTCCACTACCATCAACTGGAAAGGTCCAAATCATGCGCCCAGACCGGACCTATGGGAGCCTTAGATACGGAGAAATCCCTTAGATACAGGGATTTGTTTGAACATTGGCACACCCCATTTTACATTGCAAATCTATGCATGTTTTTATATGGCCCCCTGCAAAAACAAAAGGATCGCTTTTTAGCTGGTGAGGTGAACATATCTCGTCGCAAAACATGAAACTCGGAAAAAACTAGCTATTGCCAGTGTGTTTACCGAGCTGTTTGACAAATCTTTGACGCTTCATTCCCGATCTTTTCTTGGTTAAACCCACCATGATGCTACGGTCGTCGCCACTGCACGCCATGGCGGCCAGGGCACAGCTCCGGAGTTGTCCACGCCGCCTCAGGCTCGGCTGACAAGATTGCATGTACTCTCTGGTAAACTAACATAACTATGGAAAATCACCATGTTTCATGGTAAAATCCACTATAAATGGTGATTTTCAATAGCTATGTTAAATTACCAGAGGGTACATGTCATGTGGGGAAAACCGCCAGATATAACCAACTGTAACCTTCTGAATATGGGAATATAAGGGGATGTTTCAATGGGGTGAAAGAAAAATGAGATCCTTGGTGAATCGGCCAGCCAAATATAACAAACTAACCCTTGGTAATTCTATGCAGCGAACTGAAAAATCACCATTTTTTGAATAGGTATATCATCGTTGTTCATTATTTATCATCTATAAATGGGCCACGTTCCATAGCTATTTTAAACAAGCAAAGGGTACAACCATGAACACGGGAATATAACGGGATATTTCACGAAAATGAGATAGTCCTTATCGGCCAGATCCCCTGCAAAGCTGAAGGTTAACGTTTAGTGGGTCTGAGGTGGTCCATCTAACCCCCAAAGACATGTAGCAAAACTCAAATGGAGATACGAGCGGCCCCCAGTACGAAGCAACACCAATGTGGATTATTCACCAATGATGAATCGGATGAAATCAGCAAGAATTATGATCAAAGCTGAAAGGAGTTAGAGAAAACTGACTCTATCACCAAAGTGGAGATAGGTTGGAATAGTCAACAACCAGAAGGGAATATCGACAAGCAAACAGGGGACAGTTCACAAGTGTCGGTACTAACACACCCACAAATGCCCTGTCATTCTTGATCTGAAAACATCCAATCTGAGGAAAAATAAGTCTGTAACCATTTTTTATGATTCTGAATTATACCAACCAAACGGGTTACAACTATATAGTTATATATAAATATATACCCTTGGTAATTGAAGATAGCTATGGAAAATCATCAGGTTTAATAGGTAAAACATGGTAAAACATCTGTAATTGCGCCATGTTCAACATCCATGTTCGTTTACCCTAGGGTAACTATGACAGTTATACTACGTAGCTATGATAGTTATACCATGTTCATAGGCAAATACAGGTAAATCATCCATACATGGGCCAATTTATGGACCGCTTGCCATAGCAAACTCTTAAATTACATGATAATCATGATAGTTATGCTACAGGATATCTATAGCTACACCTGGAAAACTGTAATGGTTACCATCTGGTAAATTAACATGGCGAACTGGAAAATGGCCCATTTACAAATGATCTTCCCAATAAAACCTCCATTTATAATAATTTTCCAGTTCGCTATGTAACAAATTACCAGAGGGTATCTCCCATAAATCACCATATGTCCCATATGTTTCCAATAAATCACCATAGTTTCCATGGTTTGAAGGGGTTTTCCTATGGCTTCATCACCTTTTCGGCATCTTTTCGGGGGCTCGTTGTTCATGATCCAGGCATCCACACGGATGGCCACGGATCAGCGCCGCCTGGCAACCCGTTGAACGTATCAACCCGTTGGGGCAACGTCCGACCAGGATTCGAAGTGGGACGTTGATCATTACTGTAATATCAACGTTGGGATAAAAATCCAGTAATATCAAGGTTGATATAACATGGACGTTGATGTAACGGTTTTTTTGGTTAACTTATTGCATGTTACTGTGAAATCTCCGTGATGAAAATTGGATCAATCTTGGTTAGAAAAAAATTGGCTGATTATCCCCATGGATTAAGGAGTAGCCATATAACGATGATATAACCTCTGGTAATTCAACGTAGCTATTGGAAATGGCCCAGTCGAAATAGTTGATTTTCCCAGCTATAAAATGGTGGATCTTTCCATAGCTTTTTGTATGTTTACCAGAGGGTAACCAATGGACGTTGATTCAGGAAACTCGTGGGAAATCTGGGGATGTGAATTTTAACCGAAGGATCTGCATGGATCTGGAGATGGAATTGGAACCCCGTGACGTGGATATTTACCCTCTGGTAAACTAACATAGCTATGGAAAATCACCATTTTTATTGGGTAAATCAAATATAAATGGCCATTTCCAATAGCTACGTTAAATTACCAGAGGGTAAGGATGGGATTTTGGAAAGGCACAACCCAGCTGTGTTTGTTGGTGAAAAGTTATCCCATCTAATTGTAGATATGTCCATCATAGATCCAAGAATGATGGGTCCTGGTCCTGTGGAGTTTGGAGCCCACTAGCAGCCATACAGACACGTATTCTATGGCTCTGTGATTGCAAGACTTTGCAACATACACCAGTATACATATATCATATGTCATATGTCATATGTCATATATCATAATATATATATATTATATATTATATTATATATATTATATATTATATTATATATATATATATATTATATATTATATATCTTATATATATGTACATAAGTTGCTTTTATAAAGAAAAAAACATATCTTGAATATCCATTACAATGATATATCGAAATGAGGTACCCGCGCCTGGAAGCCGGTTAGGCACTCCAAGCATTCCGTTCATGCCGGGCCTCCAAGCAAAAAACACAGTGCCGTTTTTCGATGGAAAAGGGGAGGAAATCCAGCGAAAAACCTAGGGTTTATGGGAATATATCATGGAATATCATGGATATACTATAGTAACTATGGGTTCTAAAAACATGATGTTTTGCGACTGTGACTAGTTGGTAAAAATAAAGCAACAAACCACACACACTGCTGGGCAAGTTCTAGATGACTGTGACCATATTTACTGGATTCTATGGTTGCTCATTTATGTTTGTTACCCTCTGGTAAACATACAAAAAGCTATGGAAAATCACCATCTTTAATAGGTAAAGCAGCTATAAATGGGCCATTTTCTATAGCTATGTTAGTTTACCAGATGGTAATTGGACTCCATATTTGACTGTAATCTTAAGACTATGATACATTATATACTATACAGTATATGTATTGTCAATACATGTTGCCAACATAGAACTCGCGTTGGGGCATTATCCACCAACTGGTGGATGGTCATGGTACGAATACTTGGTGGATCAATCAGGTTTTCTGTCACCTACATTTGAGGGAATATAATCTGGTTGGTGGTATACCTACCCCTCTGAAAAATATGAGTTCGTCAGATGGGATGATTATTCCCAATATATGGAAAAAACAAAAATATTCCAAGCCACCAACCAGTAATAGCCTAACCGATATAATCCAATGGAATTGGGACTTTATCCACCGAAAAATGCAGAACATGGTGAAATGATGTTCAAAATCGCGTTTGAATTCACCAACATCTGAAATGATCGCCGTTTTTTTCCCGGATGAGTCTCCTATTTCGAAAACCCTCTTCAACCAAACTTGTGACTTAAAGAATCCAAATCTTTGGTTCCTATTAATGTCAAGTTTTTGTTTATACCTTGCAGTAGACTACGCTATGAAAAATCCACCATGACACTCATTTCAAGGAATTCCATGGATTCCCAGATTTTTTTCGATGTTTACTGGAAGCTACTCCCTAAAGATTCTTTAAGTTATTCCTAACCACGGATCGAGCATCAAGAAACCCCGAAAAGCCAAGGAATTCACCATGGGTATCCATGGGTCCATGATTTTAAGCAACAAAGTGGGTGAATAGACCAATCGTGGTGAGCGTAACTGGTTCGTAGAAAGTATGGCAGCTGTATCAATTGATAGTTGATTGTCTTATCAAACCTCCATTTATGGGGAGGAATTTCCAATTGCCATTTTCGAAATGTACTTTGCACTTTAATGTCTTTACCTAGGTCACATTGCAGGTTATTCCAGATCCCAAAGGTTTTCACAGCCATGGAAATCACATTGTGTGAGTTTCTCAAACCCTTGTCCTTTGTCACAGAAATCTTGGCCTCAACATGATTCTCAGCAAACCTTTCGTGTGAATTTTCCCCTTTCGTGGCTTAACTTCTTGGATTATTTGATGCATGGTCCCTGGAAACTCAGAACTTTGCGGGTCAACATAAACATAAACTCAAAATCAAAGTCTTGGGGAAAAAAAACTGTTTGAATAAATCTGGTTGGTGGTTTCAACCCCTCTGAAAAGTATGAGTTCGTCAGTTGGGATGACTATTTCCGATATATGGAAAAATAGAAAATGTTTGAAACCACCAACCAGAATAGATGAGGTTCAAAAAATGGTTCCCATTAAAACTTCCATTTCAAGCAAATGTCCCATGTTGGAAGTTAGGATGGCAACAGCAACTGGGTTCTGCTGGGTTCTGAACTCCTGCATGACCACCCACTGGGAAAGATGAGATCAAAGTGCTGGAAAATGCTATTGATATCCATTGAAGATAGTGTGAGGTGGTTCTAGATAGGATATCAACAGCATTTGATCATGTTTGGAAAATGCTATTATCAAATGCTATTGATATCCATGTTTAGTCAAAGTCAAAGTGCTTGAAAAAGCTATTGATATCCGTTGATATCCGTTGAACCGTTGTTGTTGTAGCATGTTACATGTTGATTCCAACTGTGTCCTCGCACTTTCACCATTTCTGAACGGAGATCAAGGGGGGTTCATATCCAACAACTGGGATCCCAAACCACCATGGCGGCGACCACGCGGGTGGCGGACCTTTTGCAAATGCCGCGGGAATTGATCTGAAAAATAATGGCTGGTTGGTGGTGCAATAACCATCTTGAAACATATGAAAGTCAATGGGAAGGATTATCCCATATATTATGGAAAATAAAACATGTTTGAAACCACCAGCCAAATGGGAACATCATGGGAATTGCATGAAGGTTGGAAGGATGGCTGCCAATGTCATCCAGTCCGGCCATGAAAAATTGACCAATTTCTCGGCTCGTTTCCCAAAATAACGGTAGCACCAATTTATACAACAGGCTTTATGGCCCCCCAGTGACGTTGGTTGGTTTATAAACCCACTATAAATTCTATCCCACAACCATCATTGTTAATGAATGGTGCTGGGACCATTTTTTGAGGGTCTACATGGCACATTCAAGCATTCACTTACTTGGCCGGAGATCATCTTCACAAACTCCGCGTTTTGAGGGGATTTCTCATTGCCACGGTTGATTTAATATTACATAATATACCCTCTGGTAAACATACAAAAAGCTATTGAAAATGGCCATAGAAATAGTTGATTTTCCCATTAAAAATTTTGATTTTCCATTGTTATGTTAAATTACCAGAGGGTAAGGGAGGCTATTCCCAACCAAATGGGTCAAGTTGTGCTACATGGCTGATCCAACATTTGCTAGTCTCTATAGTTGATTTCAATAGGTTCAAGATCTAGCGCCAGCGAGTGGCACCATATTATAGCTAGAACATTCTATAGCTATCCTGAAGTAGATAGAATGTGTTGAATCTGGTATTTTCAAAAATATGCCTATTTGGGAGAGGATGTTTTCAAAATTCCAAATTCTATCTACCCCAGGATGATTGTAGTGTGATACAGTCATACACTCTGGCCGCACCTAGATATACCAACCATTCCGAACTACAAAAACATAAGAAGCTTCTCATGATCAGCAAGATTCATGGCAAGATACACAAGAATATGTTCAGCAAAATAAACACAATGAACGAAAACAAATGCTTCTCCCACTGATAGTTAAATTGATACAAGACAACTGAGCCATGAAAAATGCCCCTATCCCATATTATACTAACTAGTTGGTTGATAGGCTAGGTTTTTCTACTATTGGTAATAAATATGTGATAATTAATCCAAAAAAATCAGGTAGTATAACTACCTATAGCACCCTATCAACAATGGTATTTCTAACGGCTCCACTTTATCAGGCTTACCATGGTTCCACCCACGGGCCCACCTGCTGCGAAGGGTGCCAACTGGGGCAAACCTGCCAGCATGCCACGGTGCCACGGGCAAAATTAGATACCCCTAAACCCCTAAAGTTGAATGGTTAAGACTCAGAATGAAGAGAACCTGCGGTCAAAATCTGGACCTTCAATTTTGACCCATTCCCAAATGATGGTTTTAAAGTCTTAAAAACCATTTTTTGAGAAAGAAATGACCGTCAAGTCCAGGTCTGGTGAACTCCGGAAAATTGGCTGTGAGACCATTGGAAGTCATGTTTAAACCATTGGATTTGTGGGTATCCCATGTCAAATGAATTGCATAGTTGACATTTTCCCCAAGAGTGTGAGCCAACATAACTTTCATCCTGCCAATTAAGCCCTTGAATATACAGAATAAACCCCTAGATTATATAACTCTACAATATTACCACGTGGTGTCCCCAGTTTTAAGTTGCTCTAAAAACCCCGTCAACTATAAATTTGAATAAATTCGGATATTTGTCGTTACAATACCAGTTCTTGAAGTTATAAACCAACTTACCCTCTGGTAATTCAACATAGCTATGGAACATCACCTTTCTTAATGGATAAATCATCTATAAATTGGCAATTGTCCATAGCTATGTTTAGTTCTGTTTAGTGAAAGATGATAGAAACCGAAACTGGAAGGTTTTCGACCACTTACTGGCCCGCTTTCGTGCCATCCCACCATCTCACTCCATTTAGTTCGATGATTTTCCCACCAGAAGCTTGAGGACAACGGAAGGTAAATCCATTCATATCCCACTACTGACAGTATTATTCCATAGTCCTTAAAATTGTCCCATGAATCTTCCCCCTATGACTCAACACCGAAACCTTGGCTTTTAGTAAGGGATGCAACATGATGCAACCGCGTATTTGGGATTAACCATGTGGGGTGTGCTGAAAAAATCATGGAACCTTTCATGGCATTTCCTTAAAAATGGGACTGACTGGGACTCAATGGGACTCAATTACCCTCTGGTTATGTCAAAATAGCTATTGAAAATGACCATAGAAATAGTGGATGTTCCCATTGAAAATGGTGGATCTTTCCATCGTTTTTTGTGACAGTTTACCAGAGGGTACCATCTCCAACCCACCGCGCAAAGCCCATATTTGTCCCCCTGGCCACGAGGCGTTCGAAGGGGCCCGTTTTTCCGAATCGCTCTCTGAACGCTCTGATGCTGCGGAAATCAGTGTAGCCACCAAGGGCGTGGCAGAAATCAGCCAAAAACCCGGCTGAAAGGCTGGCCACTGTCGCAACGTTTTGGTTTAGCTGATCCAAATTGGGCTATGTTGGGTTATATCATGTCTGGTTGGTGGATTCAACCCCTCTGAAAAATATGAAAGTCAGTTGGGACTATCATTCCCAATATGAAAAATAAAATTCATGTTCCAAACCACCAACCAGATGTTATATCCCCAACCAAGTTGGCAAATTGGATGTCAAGCATTTTGCCATTAAACATAGTAAGATTGGAGGCCAAAGCTGCACGAAAATCCCATGGAATTTCGCCAGGATTCGCCACGACCCGCAAACCCATACATCTCCATATCTCCAGCTCTCCTTGTCTAGCCTATCATCTCTAAGTAAGCCCAAAAACAAACACTTAAGAAAAAGAAAAAACAGATATTTGAAGGTTCAATATTTGCCACCAATTGCATGCAGAATGTAATTTTTCCTATCGGATTCTATCGTTTTTGGGGTGACTCTAGTTCGTTGAAAGCGTGTTTCCGCAAGGACCTACCGACGTCGGTCACCTGGGGTCTCCTTCGAATGGCGAATTAGGATGAAGATCCCTATCAAAAATGGCAAAACACGTAAACAAAAATAAAAAAAAAGTGTAAAAGTTGAGAAATTCTTCTAGTTCGTCCAGGTTTACCCTGTTTAAACAAGATTGTTTCTCCATAGGTCAGTGGTAAAGTTAGGACACATTGGCATCCAGTTGGTGGTGACCGTCGGCCGGTCGACCCCAGGGGGATGCTACGGTAGCCATTTTCTCACGGAAAAATGATGATTAACATTGATTACCCTCTGGTTATGTCAAAATAGCTATTGAAAATGGCTATTTATAGTGGATTTTCCCATTAAAAATGGTGATTTTCCATAGTTATGTAAACGTTTACCAGAGGGTAAGCCAGTGAAATCTATTGAAATCTTCAAGTACCCCATTATCCATTAAAAAAAATCCTATTGATCCTATTGAATCTTGAAAGTACCCCAAAATAAAGTCCATTTAAGAAGACAAATCGTGACAAAAGCCATCTTCTGTTGGATTCTTACTGATCTGGCTGGTGGGACATGATATTTAAACACCCCAACTCCAAAGAATGCCATGGCCTTTCGCCGTAGCCTCCACTTGTTTGCTGAGTCGATCCTGCCCCCCTTGGCGCGATGGAACTGCTACGCCGCTACACCAACCGACCTGCCAAAGTGGCGCTGGTGCTGAAAGGGCAAACCGTTTGAGCCAAGATCAGCCTTAGGAATTATGATCAGAATTATGCCGGATAAAATTCACGGCGAAAACCCAAATTCCAACATGTCTTTGGGTTTTGGGGGGCTCCAGGTGTTTTTTTGGACAACGGCCGGGCCCAATGGATCAAAGCTGTCCCTCAGCACCAGCCATGTTTTCTGGGCACTCCCTGCAGCTCAAACTTTCGGAAACCCAATTTCTGTCGACACCGAAAATGGATGTGGCGCCGTTCTGCAGGCTTGGTGGTTGTTCGCCATCCGGGATCAGGATCCCATGTATTGGGCATGGACAATGAATATGTATATATATAGATATATACATACATACATACAATATCAATTTTATATTATCTATATACCTTATACAATATCTATTGTATATTAAGTGACTAATGGGTTTGTGTAAGAAACGGGTACCCCGTTTCACGCAACGTTTGGTCATCATATTCCCCGTTGAAATTGCCGTTTTAGGATATCCTTCATCTTCAGACAAACCCAAGTAATGGAAAATTCACAAAGCAGTGACTTAGTGTTTGACTAAAGTGAGGACTTGGATGATATTCTAATTCCCTGCATTTGAAGATTCTCTCCACAATACAGAACTGATCAAAAGTGATCAACATTCATGGAAACCGAATCAACATCTCATAATGACACGAATGTGTTAGTTTGTCTGTTTCTTTGGGGGAAACGAAACAAAACTGATAGTTGATCATTTACCCAATTGAAATAGCCAGAACTTGGGCTTTGCCCATTTTTTGGACCAAGATATGTTTGGTAAAGCAGCAAAAAATGATCAGATTCTGCTCCAAACGGGTCTCCCTTCGTCGGAGCATTGCAGTGCGCTCTAGACATATTTTTCTTGGACACGCAGACGCAAGGTGGAGCCCCCCGCGTGCTGTATTAGATGGAAATCGATGATCAAGTGGCCCAAGAATCGTTTCGTCTTTCTTCCTGGGTGATAGTGAGTTCCATTGACCAGGGAGACTTGCATGATCTCAGTAGAATAGGTAGCTCAACATGAATTGGTACAATCACACACAGCATCCACTATAATCGTCGCAAAAAAAAAAACACAAACATCATAGTATCTAATATCTAACTTATGGCATCATCGTAAAATGACAGACCCCGCCAACACTATGAAGGATCCGAGAATTTTCCAAGCAGCACTTTTGTTGAGGTCGATGGGATAGGTTCACAAAGGGCGAGGCCCGATTTATCCATCTAAACCGTCTATAAATCTACCTCTAAATCTTCGCCGCTATCATTCTACAAAGATGGGCCTCTGAGCTTACTGGCTGGTGGTTGAGCCCCGATGATTTGGGTGTCATTCAATTGGGATCATCCTCTCAAGGGTGGAAAAGAAAAAATCTTGGCAACCACCAAGTAGTCGCTCCTTCAAGGGGCACTTCCCATTTTGAGACAAAATTTCACCTGCGCCAATCTACCCCAATCAACTCCCATGGGTAAAAGCTTTTTATTTCCAACGCCCAAAAGACCCATCTTCTAGCTGGATCCCCGCGCCGTTCCGCGGAAAATCTCTGGGAACACCGTGTTTTGCAGGTCCCGTTTCTGACCCTGCGGAGAAAGGACAAACAGGCCGCCGGTTTGTCTCCGGTTTGTCTCGGGGAGGGCCTTCCCGTGCCACATTGAGCACAGGATGGGGCCTCGCCGCGGGCAAAGGGCATGAAGAACACCCCCGAGCATTCCCTCCCCCAAGGCCCCAAGCAGGTCAAATCCAGGCCGGCGTTCTAAGTCCCACGTGTGCCATCTGTGCTTTGACCGCTGGGAACACTGGAGGCGAAACTGTGAACGATTATTGAGCCCACTGATTTGTTTAATCTTATTGAGTACATCATATATACAATATGTTTTATATTGCTTTACAATTTTACAATCTATTGGAATGGCTTATAGGGAGTTTTATACATTGAAAGAAATCATATATCGTTTACACAAGGATATCAAAATGCTTGCACAGGAGCCAAAGTGAGAGACCAACTCCATTTCCACTGCTGGGGGAAAAAGGCAGCGATGGTGAACAAATAAACTAATGTTAGTAAAGCAATAAACCACCCAGATTTTACTGGTCTATAAGACCCGTTTATGGTAAATTTGGGGATGATTTACTATTGCGTTACAAACATCTAGAAAAATATCATTCTCAGGCTGCCGAAAATTTCCGCGATATTGAGGAAATCACCCAACTAATGGACAAAAACATCTTCCACAGCAAGTTTATGGAAGTTTATGTACAGTCGACAGCTTACATCAGCCCCCACTGTGAGTAGACAGTTGGAAACGACCATGTTCCCCCACGTACATCTCAACTTGAGATAGAATGAAATGAAGCATGAAGCTTACCCTTAACCGGTGTGTGGACCCATCCTTTCCTTTGTATCTATAGAATACAACATATAATGTGTTTTTTAATCGTTTATAATATATATATATATATATATTACAGCCGTTGCCAGAACTATAGAACAGAATTAGGAGTACAAAAGGACGGCAAAATATTGTAAAATGCCGTACTTTCGTACTCCTCCGGATCCCGATTCCGCGCGGATTCGGATCCTGTTCTATAATTAATTTTTGGCTGTTCTGTAATTATGCAGATTGTATGAGTCTTGGAGGTTACTTACATATATTTGCATCATTTTATGTATCTTTCTGGGACCCCGGAAGAATGTACATAGAAACCAGAATTATAGAACGGAATAACTGCAAATTTAATTATAGAACACAACACACAATTATGGAATAGAATTGGTAAATGTGAGAAATGTGGGGGAAAACACAATTATAGAACACAAACAAGAATTATAGAACGACAAAAAAGTTTGGAGTAGGTTGAGAGTAATTTTTTCCCAACCTTCTGAGGAAAACAGAATTAAAGAACAAAACAGGGTACGGTAAACAACCGTACTTTCGTACTCCTCAACTTCCATTCTATAATTGTGGCAACGACCATATAATATATTGTATGTGTACATTTCTCTAAAAGTGACTGTGTACATTCTATAAAACAGAGGGTAGTCTGGGCAGCCCAATAGTTTTACCAGGTACCCTCCCAAAAAAAACCACCTGCGAAATGGCTGGAAGATCATCCCGCATCATCCGATGCGCAAGGGCCATAGGATTCACCCTGGTGACTTTCCGAACCACCACCGACCGGGAATCCTTGAGGCCCAGTTATGAGGACTTGTAAAGCCAATCACCATAGTCGCCATGGCTATAGTATAGCCAAAGTTATGTATATATCTCCCATGAACCCAAGTTATAACTATAAGTTATAAATCAACTTCGCAAACACCTCTGCTTGGGTTCAAGGATAACTACATTCAATATAACTTATAACTTATAGCAAAACTATAAGTTATAACTATCTGTCCCAATCTCTGCAAACACCGCTGCTTCCCCATTTGCGTTGCGCTCTGCTTCCCTCGACAACTGTCGAGGAGATTCGCCAAGTCTGATGGGCTCACAGGCTGTTGTCCACTAGATCTGACAGCAAATGGAGGTTTCCTCGTTGGGGCTACCCTCTGGTAAGCTAACATAGCGACATAGAAAATGGTATATTTACAGCTGAATTTACCTATTAAAGATGATGATTTTCCGTATTTTTTTGTATGTTTACCAGAGGGTAGCCTCATCCAACGTCACCAGTTTGGTATGGAAACCATGGTGACGGGATCCAGTTGTCCAGCACGTGATCATCCCAAATCTTTAAATCAGTTTTTGAAAAAAAAACAAACTTGGGATGAAAACATCTTGAGTTCTTCATAAAGAGTTCAGATCTTCCCAAACATGGAAGCTGACCAAAAAAAAATCACGGAAAACTATCAGGAACTACCATATGTGTGAAACCAGCAACAAGCTATGATGGGCTGCAAATCAGACTTGGTGCAAGCACACTATCACCATGCCACACAACGGCCACACAAAGTGCCAAACGCGAAAGCCCAACTCGCCGAAGGCACCAAACCATTGGGTTGTTGCAGTCGGCAGTTGCTTTCGTTGATGCCCATTACCCAAAGGTCAAAAAGTTTATTCTAGGCAGGACACATAGGGATACTATCATCTTGTCTATGTATATATATATGTATATATATATATGTATATATATATGTATATGTATATAATATCTATATCTATATATATAATATCTCTACTGTATAAGTTGTTTTGTTCCTCCATATTTTTACCGCTGAATCAAGTTGCACATGAATCAACCAATCACCGCAGTTTACCCAGATGTGGCCTTGCTACTGCTAATCCATCCCCCTAACATTTGCCACTGCCCTGAAACCTTAATATGGTAGGTATGTGTATACAATTGTATACATACATACATTACAGTACATCAGATCACATCACATCACATCATTACATTACATTACAACAATACATTACAACATTACATTACAACATTACATTACAGCATTACATTACAACATTACACTACAATATTACATTACAACATTACATTACAACATTACCTTACAACATTACATCACAACATTACATTACAACATTACATTACAATATTACATTACAACATTACATTACAACATTACATTACAACATTACATTACAACATTACATTACGTTGTTACGTCGCGCTACATTACATACCATGCCATACATTGCATTGCATTGCATAGCATAGCATTTCATTGCATTGCATTGCATTGCATTACATACATACATACATTACATTACATTACATTACGTTACATTACATTGCATTGCATTACATTACATTACATACATACATACATCAATACATTAATACATTAATACATACATACATACATACATACATACATACATACATACATACATACATACATACATACATACATACATACATACATTACATACATTACATACATTACATAACATAACAAAACAGAACATAACATGCCATACCATAACATGGCATGACATTAAATTACATTGCATTATTGCATATATATATATATACAGTATGTCATTACATATATGTGTATTGTAGATATATAGTCAATCTCTTCATTTTGTGATCCATTTTAGGTGTGTTGTTCAGGCAAATGAACACACAAAAAGTCTCAACTCTCGAAATCTGCCGATTTCTGGTTCTTAAATCCCATCCCCTTCATAACCCTTATTCAAGAGCCCCCAGAAACTGTGGTTTAATACGGAAACCTCATATTTGGAAACATAAAAAATTGGAGGTCTTTAGGAACGATTACATACCAGTAGTTGCTCGTGGAAAATCATCACATGTCTAGGGAATTGTCCATGGCCAGCTTTGTTTGCTAGGCCTAACAACTTGGGGGGAGCCCCTTCGCTAGGTTTAAAAGAAGAATCTACAGTCTACGGTAATTACCAGATGCCTCTTGCAACTCCCAATGGAGTTAGTTCCCCTCCCTGGAAGATAGAACATCCAGCCAGGAAAGCTCAGTCGCTCCACCGAGGTACCTTTTCTGAAGAAATAGTGTACCCCCAAATCTATTGGATTAGAATCATTTTCCCTATTAAAATCGCCATTTAGAGCGATACCCATTTTCAGACAAACCCACTTCGCTATGCGCTCGATTATCCAAGTCCAAAAAGAGCGGAAAATGACTCTGAATCTTTCTCGCGGGTTCCGGGTTGCAGTAACTTCTTTTTGGGGCCCCCAAAAAAACGGGGGTGCAGCCAGGGATCGAGAGAGCCTTAAAGGTGGCAAAATGGAAAGCCGGCCCTATGTCGATGTGGCATCCCGATCTCCCCCATTTTATGGCTATTGAAATTGGGAAGATTATGATACCCTCTGGTAAACTTACAAAAAACGATGGAAAACCATGAAAAACCCACCATTTTCTATGGGTAAATCATGGTAAATCAACTATTTCGACTGGGCCATGTTCTATGTCGCAAACTGTAAACGTTTACCAGAGGGTAAACCATGGGGGGTCAAGGGCACCATATGATGTCTCTCAAGTTGCTAAGTTCTCTCCGGCGCGACTGAGTCGAAATTTCCCTCAACTCACTTCGCTGACCAATTTCTTCTCCGACATATGCCTGCAACATGCCTGCAACATGCGAGAGTTGACGGAGGCCTAGATACGAAGTGGTGCCCCCCTGTTATAAGTTTGTTGGTTTATAACCCAATCAACCATATATATATATATATATTACAATACTAAATATATAGTGTATATATATACAATTACATTATGTACATACATATTTATATGTGGATAAATTTATAGATGTATCTACCATAAATCCACCAACCTAGCGATTCCGACCTGGGAACCCCCGTCATTTTCGGCACAAGAATCTTAGGAGATCAGAGACCGAAGCGCTTCCATTTCGGGCAACTCCATACTCTGATGAATAGAGATAGTTTTTAAAATAACTTCTATACATAAGAGGGTTATCGATTAGAAAGAACATGAAAGAACTGTAAACATCGTCTACGTAATCACGATATACGATGATGCAAGCCGACATGAGCACGGAGTCTCCTTGATTTTTCCATTGCCCCAATATTCGAATCTCTCTGAATTGGACAGGGTACAGGGCCCAGAAGCCCATCGAAGTGTTGTATCAGCTCCATAAATCAGCTATACCCTCTGGTAAACTAACATAACTATGGAAAATCACAATTTTTAAATATTTTTAATGGGAAAACTCACTATAAATTGCCAGTTTCAATAGTTTTTTGTATGTTTACCAGAGGTTAGCTCCATTTTTTCCAACACTTCAGCTGCGAGCCTCAACTCGATGCCTCAACCTGCCGAAGATCAATGGATCCGGGAAAATGAGGCTTTTCCAGGCAGGTCCCCGGCTGGAAATCTCCAATTGGCTGTCTGGAAATGGGCAGCCCATTAATGGGGATAGAACCAACCATAATTATATGAGATTTGGCTGATTTTGGCTGCATTGAAATGGCTCATGCCCCAAATTGCATATGATGTTTATTGATGTGTCATGAGGAAATGATGATGAATCATCGAATTTGGGTTTACCATGGTTTTTTCCATGTTTTTTTTCACAAACCCGACATGTTATTCTTTGTACTTCAAATGGGTTTCCTTGTAGGTTGCTCCTAACACCGCTGCTTGATCATCATGTTACACAGAGAGGGTTTTTCCCCCGCATTCCACACCCAAACATCAAAGATAGGATCCTCAAAATTTTCCCCAAATCTGCCAGTCTTGAGATGGGGAAAAAACATGTTGTTTTCTCCCAAAAAATCCCTGACATCCCCAGAGTTGAACCGTTGAACATCAAAAACCGGTCAGATTGGATGGTCGAAAAGTCGAAAACGATGGTTTTTTGTTGGGTTTTTTTGAATATGGCAGTGTGTCAAAACCTGGAAAACCCTGTAGTTCACATGAAAATAGCTGGGATTTATGGATGTTCATCCCACTAAAAATGGTACTTATAGGTATTGATCCATAGCCATATCAATGGAGATTCAACCAACCCCAACATGGGTGGCTTGAATCCCCATGATTGTCGCACTCGTGCGTGATGAAGATGGGACATGCACCATGTTTGAATTCCTTGCCCTACCAAGGCGTACATTGTTACATGGGACATGTTTGTTAATATATATATATATACGTATATAATATGAATATATATAATATATATTACTTAATGTAGATACACATGTACATTTTTTAAACAACATAGAAGAAAAACAGTAGTGGTTGCCTCATGTTGTCTCGCCAGTGTCAGATCTGGGTGACCCGCACGCCGCGCGCCGAATGCCTCGCCGCGGCGACGACTCCTCTCCATCTTCTCCGCGTCCTCCTCGTTTCTTCGCGCAAAGGTGAGGTGCAACGTGGTTGAAGACTGGTGTCTACTGGTCTTAATTGGGTGTCAAATTGTTCTTTAATTTGTATTTTTACGTTTTCAGTCTGGTTTGGAGTGCTTTTAGCCACGAGACAAGTCAGAACCAATGGTTTTAAAAGGTCTGCCCGCGTCTCGGGAAAAAAACATGTAGTGGTTTGACAAACAACAAATGATGCTTGAACCGGCGTAGTTAACTTCAAATACCGTGCAAATAATAAATAACATTTTTTAGAAGAGTTATTTTTGGGCGGGAGTAGTAATGTATGTTTAATTTGCGGGTAGTAAAGGGTAGGTAGTCGGCTATGCCATGATATGCATGAGACAAATAGCAATTCATTCCTGCTTCCAAGGAAGCAAAACGTTAATTCACTCTGAAGACTTCTATTCTGGCTATAAGTCCATGGATGGCTTGGTAGAATCAGCAAATACATGTCAGACCACTGTAATACATGTAATACCTATCCAAGCTACGTAAGGTTTGACCAGGCAAGCAACACTACTCTGACAAACCGATGATGATAGTTCAAACGTTCAACAGCCGTGATGGTTTGAGCCCCAAATGGGAGCTGCAACCCGTCTATGAAGGGGCTCTCCAATTATGTTTGTGGGTTTATAACCCCGTGCCCCTTCAAGATATCGATATACCGGCAAGGAATCCAACACCCAACCTAGTTATCAAAGGAATCTATAGCTATCAAAAGAAGTTTAGTTAGAAAACTTCCAAGTTACGGACTATGGTAACGGCTAGCATTCACACCATCGTGTCAACCACCCATCATCAAGTAAGTGGGAAATGCAACAGTTCGGAGGCGTGTGAATTCACTGGTGAAAACACTCTAGGGCGCGAAACCCTGTATTTTTTCGGGTAGTGTCGCCACAGTTGTCGACAAAAAGTGCACAGGACTTTAGCGAGAGCTCGGTTTGCATGTCAAAATGTTCAGAAACCAACGGTTTCGGAACACTTTTGGACATTGAGGTCGGCAAAATGTGCACCAAACTGTAGCGAGAGGAGGATGAGGTTGGCAAAATGCGCACGAGACTTTAGCGGATGTTAAAAAAAAAAACTGATCGGACCACTTTTGGAGGATGAGGTTGGCAAAATTAATTGATTCGTTGATTGCTTGGTTTATCGATTCATTGATTCATCAATTAACTAACTCACTCCTTCATGATTCATTGATTCATTAATTCACTGGCTCCATCAATTCATTCGGTCAGTTGTGCATGGATTCTTTCATGTCATTTCACTTGCGTCAACCACCATTTGCTCTTTCGTTGATGCACCTCGCAACTTCAACAATTCATTGTTTCAAAAACTTTCCACCCCGGCATGGGCCGGGACATGGTAAAGTATATAACTTACCTATCATGATAAATCAGATAAGTTCAGATATCAACTCCAACATGTCCTGGTGATATCTTGGTGTTTCCATGTTTTTCCTGTATCGCCCGTTGTGGTTATTAAACTCCCTATCCATAGTAGCTGGGTAAATCTAAATTGTCTAAAGGACCTAAGGAGTGCTGAAATTGGGGTTGGAAGCCCAATTTTGGAACCCTTTGGACTCAAATAAAAGGCAACGGAGCAACGGAGCCTCAAAGGTTCTGCGAAGATAATTTTCGCCTCGGTGATGTTCGACACCGGCAGGCCGCGCGGTGTCATTGGAAAGCAGGTGCCGTGCTTTCCAATAATGGGGGAGATTGGGGAGATTTTTCCAGATCATCAACAACATGTTCATAGAATTGGATGATGGGAACATTTACAGGAAAGCCCTATATTTGATGGTAAAAACCATGGTTTCCTGTAGATTTTCCCTTAAACCCATTGATGGGAGTTTCAATCCATGCAAAAAATATGCTCGTCAATTTGGATCATCATCCCAAAAAGGGTGAACATTTTACCAAATGTTTCAAGCACAGCAGGGATGGTGATTTAAGCAACATGCCACACATGCCTTTTTTTGACCAGTACAATTCGGATCAAACAAGATAACAAAATATGACGAAGGGAAGCAATTCTGCAATACGACCAAAAAAAAAACATGCCAATTGCGATTGAATCAAACTTCAAGTTACGAGGACGTAGGTGTTTTACCCATGTCCGTTGGTTGGTCCCTGATCCCATTCCCATGAGAAATCTCCCCTCCATCAACCTCTTTTTTTCCTCTCCCCAGTTGTTCCAAACCAAGAAACCGTGAGCATACCTGAGCCATGCTGGTCACAGCAAAACTTTGGCGGAAACTCCTAGAAATGATGGAAAGCACATCTGAAACCGACCCATTGAGAGCAGCTTCCAAAGCCCTGGAGTGGTTCTACAGTAAGTGGGTAGAACTCCCGACATGAACCAACTCCACCCACCAGGGCGTTGTCACCATAGCAATGCTAGGAATGAATCTCGACTACAATCGGTTCTCAAAGCAGGACCATGGATTGAAATGGTGTCACCATTTGCAACCTTGCGTGACTTGAGAGAACCCTGAAAACAAGTAAACCCGTTCTTGGGCTTTTTCCGCAGCCGCTTCAAATGCAAAGATTCTTCTGTCAGTGCAGGAACAAACAGAAACAACACATTATCTGTGTACCCCCAGTCTTGGATTTGAACACTGCGGAAAATACTCAGCTTATGGTTGCGAATTCAACGTGCGCTTAAAGACGTGTCAAGCTTGCCTCGATCCTCCATATTGGCTCGTTCTATCCCAATTTTGGCTACTAGCAGTGAAGAACATATTGTTAAGTGACACTCAAAACCTGGTTCTCGCAAGTGAAATTCACAAACATTTGTTGCCGAAATCGCCGTTTTGGTTGGGTAAAATCATGTGTAGATGCTTATTCATTCTACCCTCTGGTAAACATACAAAAAACTATGGAAAACCACCATTTGTCATGGTAAAAATCACTATTTCTATGGCCATTTTCAATAGCTATTTTGAAAGAGACAAGTCTGTAGCATCTCCATGGCTATTCCCCAATTTTGGCCCGCCTGCAGTTGGCCGCTGATTGTGGGCATCGACCCTTCAACCACCTGGGGAACCGGAGCCAAAAAAAATGGTGGGGAACCCGTTTGGGGAAGAAAATAGAACTGGGATAATGACTAATGTGGGCAACCCAATGCCATAAACCTACTAATTATTTTGGGATGGTAAACATACTACCCATTGAAATGAAGATTTTGGGGATGGTTTATTATTGGGCTTACCACATTAATGCTTGCGAACTGGTATAGATGGCCCATTTAGTTCGATGATAGATCCAGTTTTTTCTTAATGTGATGTTCCAGTTCGCAAACTCTAAACAAAAATTACCCTCTGGTAATTTAACATAGCTATTGAAAATTGCCATTTATAGTGGATTTTCCCATTAAAAATGGTGATTTTCCATTGCTATGTTAGTTTACCAGAGGGTACCAGATAGGACCGAGGTTCGTATTACTTTGAGCCGCAGATTTGATTCATTGGGTTGAAAATCCGTCCTTTTGCATGCAAAGGTCCCAGTGGAAAACGATGTTCTGGTTGGTGGTGTACCTACCCCTCTGAAAAATATGAGTCAGTTGGGATGATGACATTCCCATATATATATATGGAAACAGAATCCAAATGTTCCAAACCACCAATCAGAAACAATTCCATCTGAAAACCCCAAAGGTCAGGCTCGCTTCCCGGTCAAGCTGCAAAATCTCAACAGATCTTTAAAAAAAATACTGTACCTACCCATGAAACATGATAACAATTGTTTGTTCTAACTGGATGAACTTCCCGCTAGACTTAAATATATGATTTTATATATTATTCGTCCTATTGTGAGCCATTCATATCATTAATGACAGTTTTATTGCAACAAATAAACCATAAAAACATCATAAAACATCATAAAACTATACCTTTTTCACGTGAACTAAACATTTTTTCACCCGGTGTAACTCCGTGGTGTCTTTATTGCACGGTGAAATCACCACCATCAGCCCAAAAGGATGATTCACCACATTTTCCAACGGGTTTTTTCAGCCTTCTTAGAACTTCTAAGCCATGAGAATCCAATAAAAAGCCCAGCTTGAAATGGATGATTTGGGTGTGTCTGAAAATGTTATGTACCCCATTTTCCCAATGGTTTTGCTGATCGTTATCCCTATTAAATGGCTATTTCATTGGGAAGATTAACCCTATTTTCAGACAAACCCAAATGGATGATTTCCTGATGCACCACTTTCCAGGCAAAGTAAAACCCATCCCCCATCAATCAGAGCCCAGGGAACTGCTTGCACAGCGACGTGCGACGTAAATCGGGGAGGTCTTTCAGTTCCTCGCGTTTCGCAGTTTCTGCAGAAAAAAAAGTTACTGGGCAGCCGGGGAATACCCTCTGGTAAACAGCCACAGAAATATGGAAAATCACCAATTTTACTGGGAAAACTGTGGAAAATCACCATTTTTAATGGGAAAACTATGGAAAATCACTATTTTAATGGGAAAACTACAAATTTAATGGGAAAAATGTGGAAAATCACCATTTTCAATGGGAAAATTGTGGAACATCACCATTTTTAATGGGATAACTATGAAACATCACCAATTTTAATGGGTAAATTGGCAATTTTCAATAGCAAACTGTTAGTTTACCAGAGGGTAAGAAACAATGAAAACCCTCGGGAGATCAAACTGGTGATGGGTAAGACCGCACGCAGGTATTGGGAAAATCATCGAATAGATCGAGGATCTTCCAGCCATGTTACCTTCAGAGTCATAGAAAATATCCAACAGATTCCTTCTCCAGTACCCTCTTTCGTCATCTAAAATGGCCATGGTCATCCAATGGGTAAATCATGGTAAATCATCTGCGAATGGATCATGTTTCATGGCTGACCCTCTGAGAAAGATGGCACAAAATGTTGCGTGTCTGGCGTATGACATTCCGCTTGAGCGGATATATCTCCAAAATTGAAACACCAAAACCTCGTTTTAGTTCTTTTCATTTACATGATTTTACATGTATGTATCCCACATTAAATCCCCCAAACTTGAAAAATCGCCGTTAAAAAATAGCTGGGAAGACGACGCGGAAACGACGGCTTCAAATGGCGCTATTTTTTGGGGCAAACGTTTCAACCTGTGGGACGATAAACGCCCGCATTTATTGATATCCCGCAAAACCCTACGTGGGTGTGCTGGACTTAGTCATGCTTTAGAACCAAAAAAATAGTAATAAATATCTCCCATATATATATATATATTATATATATATATGGGTATGAGTCAAAACCTTGGTACCCTAGTGAACCCCAAATAACTGGTAAAATGGATGTTCATCCCCCCAAATATAGCTAGATTGGTTTTGATACATCCCCATATGTATGTGTATATATTCGTGTGTATATAGCTGATTTGATACGAGAAGAACGGGCAAAACTTCGCCGTCTTCGTGGCATCGGGTTTGTTTTCCTCCACGCTGTGCGCGAAGGTGCACTCCAAGCCTTTGGTGCAGCAATTCCTGGCGAACTTCGATGGCAGGAAGGGCATGCCTTTTAGGATCTGGGATTTTTTTTGTGATTTCACCATAAATTTTTGGTGATTGAAGTGGAGAACAATGGAGAACGTGGTGATTTTTACTAAGATGGTTGATATGAACCAGCAAAAATGGCGATTTCAATGGGATTCTAGGAGCACTTCACCGGCATAATGAGCTAAGTTATGAAGTTGCTGTAACCAAGTAGGTTAAGTGGTAGATTGAACCAGTTAGATGGGAGCTGGTGAAATTCTTCTACCACGGAAATCACGGAAACCTGCATAAGCTGTGCCCTTGTTTGGGTCATTCCCCCCTAACCCAGGTGAGATCCTGGAAGAGGATGATGCCCAACTAGGCAGATGTCATAGATGATATATGATGATTAATATGTATTGATACAAACATGAGAAGATAAAATATAGTGTATAAAATAGACGCATGCATGGAAGTATGTAAAAGTGCATATGTGCGTGTTTGTGCGCATGTGTCAAAGAAACATGTTCTTTGTATTCTGTTGCAACAAACCAGTTTGCAGGTGCAGTGGCAAACCTCATGCAACTCTCAATTAAAATGATCAATCATTGGAAGAAAATATGTCATGTCCGTGACATGAATGTCCACAACTGTGGTTGTGGAGCTTCCAAGTCCAGAAATTTGAAAACAAAAAACACTTTGGTATGATTCCCTCTAAATTCACCATCATTATCATCATTTATGTGGAGACCTGGCGATGTCAGGTCGCAACATACACCAGAACATCCAGATCCTGAAGGCATTCACCGTCCCATTTTGATCAATTTGCTGGGTCCCCTTCCATATGAAAAGATCACTGGGTCGCGAAGTTTGCCCCAGTTTGAAGCCGTCACTTCAGGGTATACCTCAGAAAATTCATCGACTCGGCCCGGCTGGGTGGCTGGGCCTCTTCCAAAACATGCACAGCTGTGTCTTTTGCAATTGCCTGCAAGGCCACTGCCAGACATTCAAGCCATAGCCCATTTTTTGGGCCTATGGGTATCATGCGGAATGTATACAGCACACGGGGGCATAGCACATGGCATGAGGAGATGCTACCTATACCAAGTCTTACTTGTTGGTCAATGTTGTTCGTTTGGGGTTGTTTCAAGAGTTGCACACCATTATATACCCTCTGGTAAACTAACAGTTGGCTATGAAAAATCCCAATATTTAATAGGTATATAAATCAACGAACTAAATACTAAATGAGCCATTTTCAATAGCAAACTGTTTCATTATGTTTCATTACCAGATTGTATATATTTCTATATTTCATCCCATGGTTCAAAACTTCCTTTTGCCCAGAAGTCATGATTTTATGGCCGATTTCTTGGCCAGGTTCAATTGCTGGAGGATATCTTCAGAATTCATTTGCTATAATAAGCTTTGAAAAAATAAGAATAACAAGTATGTGGTTAGGAAACTCTTGGTAGCTCCTTAGCTCCCTATGTAATAGGGAATATGAATACCCATAGCTCCTTAGCTCCCTCCTAACCACTGGATAGATAAATAAAGAGCTTGCAGCAATCGATACACCAAGCACTCGCCCGCATCTCTGAAAAATCCTCAGCGACAAAAGACAAAAGGGGCCTCTTCAGCAAGTCCTTGCTACTTCCCGTCGACTCCATGTCGGCCTGTTGAAATGCCGCAGCGAGTGCTTCTTTGTTATTAATATGTTTATAGATAAACAATATATTTATATATTTAAAACATATTTAATGTAGTTAATATGTTTATAGATCGGACTTCACTGGTTTCTGGCTGACCCATTTATGGCAAAATTGGGGCATTCTTTCTTGTTGGCTTTACCACATGACTATAGGAACATCTTCATGGATGGTTTCATCCAATGGAGTGAGTTCAGGGCAATCTTCAGGAAACCACATGGTTCTCCCAGAAATTCAAGTCTGCGGGTTCATGATGTTGAAACATTCTCGGACACTACCCAGTACCTTGCATATCTTGCATCTTCGGCTGGATATGAAATTGTCCGCCGTCAAACTGGCACAAAAGATGATGAAAGAACTCAACGACCCTTCACCAAAGTTTACCTCGAGGTCTGCGGTGGACCGATTTTTGGATTTTTGGAGGATGGGATCTTTAATGCCTCTAAAAAGAATGATACTTTAGGGATACTGTGGTAAACCCAAGCATGCATCATCCAAAATCACCATTTTTATGGGCGATATAAGCCATCCCCAAATGGCAGCTTTGTTTCCCACATTGTGGGCCAAAAAAACTTAATGGGAAAACCATAGGAAAATGGAGGTTTTAATGGGAAAACCATAGGAAAACCATCATAAGAAGAATTCAAACATGTTGTTTTTTCGTCACCAAGATGAAGGGTCCGCACAAATGGACTGGTTTCAACTGGTTTGTTCGGCCAACGCACATGTGGAGACAACAATCATATTTCTTGGGCATATGATGTCCCATCCATTTAGCAAGGTTTCAAGTATTGGAGATGATTCAGCCAAGTACTTGGTCTCCAGATGGGTTTGTCTCAAATCAGGGATGTATTCCCAATCCGCCGGCCTGCCGGCGTGTCTGATTGTGAGGTGTTGTTCTTGTGTCTGTTCTTGTTTTGTACTTGTTTCTGTTCTTGGCTTGTACTTGTTCCTTTGTTCTCTTCCCGCGC